>Ga0302220_10000006_pt1 | contig 220972 bp, 175 predicted proteins | sample II_Palsa_E1_3_FD_194572 | JGI IMG/M metagenome (GOLD analysis project Ga0302220, IMG submission 194572) | Peat permafrost microbial communities from Stordalen Mire near Abisko, Sweden - II_Palsa_E1_3 | ecosystem: Environmental > Terrestrial > Soil > Palsa > Peat permafrost | place: Sweden...
GCTACGACCGGCTGGTGAAACTGGGGCCGCAGGTGGTGCGCCTGCGCCCCGCGCCGCACAGCCGCACGCCAATCCTCAGCTACTCGCTGAAGGTCGAGCCGGCCGATCATTTCGTGAACTGGCAGCAGGATCCGCAGGGCAACTGGCTGGCGCGGCTGGTGTTCGCCGGACCGACCCGCGAGCTGCGCATCGAGGTCGACCTCGTCGCCGAAATGTCGGTGATCAACCCGTTCGACTTTTTTCTCGAGCCCTACGCCGAAACCATTCCGTTCGAATACGACCCGGAACAGGAAGAAGAACTGGCGCCGTATCTGAAAAAGCTGCCGATGACGCCGCTGTTCGAGCGCTACCTGGCCAAGATTCCGCGTGAACCGCTGCGCAGCGTGGATTTTCTGGTGTTGATCAATCAGCTGGTGCAGGGCGACGTCAGCTATTTGATCCGCATGGAGCCCGGCGTGCAGACGCCGGAGGAAACGCTGACGAATGGCTCGGGCTCGTGCCGCGACTCGGCCTGGCTGCTGGTGCAGCTGCTGCGTCATCTCGGCCTCGCCGCGCGCTTCGTTTCCGGCTACCTGATTCAGCTGGTGCCCGACGTCAAATCGCTGGATGGCCCGTCCGGCACCACGGTCGACTTCACCGATCTGCACGCCTGGTGCGAGGTGTATCTGCCCGGTGCGGGCTGGATCGGTCTTGATCCGACCTCGGGTCTGTTTGCCGGTGAAGGGCATATCCCGCTGGCCGCCACGCCGGAGCCATCGTCGGCCGCGCCGATCAGCGGTGGCGTCGATGAAAGCGAAGTCGAGTTTGAACACATCATGCGGATCGAGCGCGTGTGGGAAGCGCCGCGCGTTACCAAGCCATACACCGAAGAGCAGTGGCAAACGATCGAAACGCTCGGCCATCGCATCGACGACGATTTGAACAAGCTCGACGTGCGCCTGACCATGGGCGGTGAACCGACCTTTGTCGCGATGGATGACCCCGACGGCGCCGAGTGGAATATCGCCGCCATGGGCCCGACCAAGCGCAAGCTGGCCGGCGAGCTGTTCCACAAGCTGCGCGACAAGTACGCGCCGCACGGCCTGGTGCATTTCGGCCAGGGCAAGTGGTACCCGGGCGAGCAGCTGCCGCGCTGGTCGCTCAACTGCTTCTGGCGCCGCGACGGCGAGCCGCTGTGGAGCGATCCCTCGCTGCACGCCGATGAGCGCAAGCCGGGCAAGGCCGACGCCGCACTGGCCGAACGCTTTCTGCAAGGCGTGGCAAAGACGCTGGGCGTGCAGGCCGGTCACGTATTTCCCGCGTACGAAGATGCATTTTATTACCTCTGGCGCGAGCGCCAGCTGCCGATCAACGTCGATCCCCACGCTTCCAAACTGGACGACGCGCTGGAGCGCAAGCGCTTGGCCAAGGTCTTCGGCCAGGGGCTGGATAAAGTCGTGGGCCACGTGCTGCCCGTGTCGCGCAACAGCGATGGCACGTGGAAAAGTGGCCAGTGGTATCTGCGCAGCGAGCATTGCTATCTGGTGCCCGGCGATTCGGCGCTCGGCTATCGACTGCCGCTGGAATCGCAGCCGTGGGTACGCAAGATCGATTTCCCGTTTGTCATTCCGCCCGACCCGTCGCGCCCCGTGCTCAAGCTACCCAGCGCCGACGCGCTGAAGAAACAGCTGCTGCCGATCGACAGCGGTGTGGCCGTAAGCGGTCCGGTTACGACTATCGAAGAAGCCGCGCCCGCCGACGGCGAGTCGGCCGACAATATCGCGCGCCGCGCGCTGTGCGCCGAGGCGCGCGACGGCATCCTGTATCTGTTCATGCCGCCGACCGACGAAGTGGACGATTACATCGCGCTGGTCGCTGCCATCGAAGCGACAGCCTCCGCGCTGAAAACGCCGGTGATTCTGGAAGGCTACGAGCCGCCGCGCGATCCGCGCATCAACCAGTTCCGCGTCACGCCGGATCCCGGCGTGATCGAGGTGAACATCCATCCCGCCACTGGCTGGGACGATCTGGTCGAGCGCACCACGCACCTGTACGACACCGCACGCGAAACGCGATTGATCACCGAAAAATTCATGGTCGACGGTCGCCACACCGGCACCGGCGGTGGCAACCACTTCACCCTGGGCGCGGCGCAGACGCTGGACTCGCCGTTCCTGCGCCGACCCGATTTGCTGCGCAGTTTGATTTCGTACTGGAACAACCATCCGTCGCTGTCGTTCCTGTTTTCCGGCCTGTTCATCGGACCGACCAGCCAGGCGCCGCGCATCGACGAGGCGCGTAACGACTCGATCTACGAGCTGGAAATCGCGTTTCGCCAGATGCCCTCACCGGGTGGCGATATCGAACCGTGGGTGGTTGATCGACTGCTGCGCAACCTGCTGATCGACGTCACCGGCAACACGCACCGCGCCGAATTCTGCATCGACAAACTGTATTCGCCCGACAGCGCCACCGGCCGTCTCGGCCTGCTGGAAATGCGCGCCTTCGAAATGCCACCGCACGCACGCATGTCGCTCGCCCAGCAGCTGCTGATCCGCGCGCTGATCGCGCGCTTCTGGAAGGAACCCTACGCGCCACCGCGACTGATGCGCTGGGGCACCGAACTGCACGACCGCTTCATGCTGCCGCATTTCGTCAAGCAGGATCTCGCCGACGTGCTCGAGGAAACGCGCAATGCCGGTTATCCCATCGACCTGGCGTGGTTCGAGCCGCACTTCGAATTCCGCTTCCCCAAGGTCGGCGATTTCGCCAGCCTCGGCGTCGATGTCGAACTGCGTCACGCGCTGGAACCGTGGCACGTGCTCGGCGAGGAAGGCTCGGCCGGCGGCAACGTGCGCTACGTCGACGCCTCGGTCGAACGCATGCAGGTCAAGGTGCGCGGCATGGCTGGCGATCGCTACGTGATTACCTGCAACGGCCGCACAATGCCGCTGGCGCCGACCGGCGATATCGGTGAATTTGTCGCCGGCGTGCGCTACAAGGCGTGGAAGCCGCCGACAAGCCTGCACCCCACCCTCCCCGCCGACGCTCCGCTGGTGTTCGACCTGGTCGATACCTGGATGGACCGCAGCATGGGCGGCTGCCAGTACCACGTGTCGCATCCCGGTGGCCGCGGCTACGAGGATTTCCCGGTCAACGCCTATGCGGCCGAAAGCCGCCGCCTGACCCGCTTCTTTCGCATCGGCCACACGCCGGGAACGATCGGCGCGCAGCCGGCCGAGCGCAATCCGAATTTCCCGTTTACGCTGGATCTGCGGCGCTAGGTGTGGCGATATAAAACGGCATAACACCTGGATCGCCGCATGGGCATCCGGGTGTTATCGGCGATTTATCGTGTCGAGCCCCAGAGCAATTCCTGCGCCGCATCTTTGGGGATACGCAACTCAAAACGGGTGCCCTTGCCTGGCACCGAATGGACGGCCACGTCGATGCCCAGCGCTTCGGCGGTGGTCTTGACGATCCACAGGCCCAGGCCAAGCCCTTCCGATGCGGTATCGGCCTGGCGGAACGCGCCGAACATGTCGTTAATCAGCGCCGCATCCATGCCGATGCCGGTGTCGATGATATGGATGGCGACAAGCCGCCCGGAGCGGCGGCAGCCAAACAGCACGCGTCCACCGCGCGGCGTGTATTTCAAGGCGTTGTTGACCAGATTACCGACCAGCGTTTCCAGCTGGGCACGGTCGCTGTTTACCCGCAGGCTGGTTGGCACCAGGTCGAGTCGAATGGATCGACGGGCGGCCGCCGGTTGCGCGGCCGCCAATACCGAGGCGAGCAATTCTTGCAAATCGACCGGCGCAAACTGTCCTAGCGAAAAGGTCGAGCGGCCACTGGCGCCGGACAGCAAGGTATTGAAGCCGTTCTGGATGGTGCCCAGCGATTCCTGCGCAATCTTCAGCCGCCGGAGGTGTTGCGGCGGTGGATCTTCCAGCACGCGATCGACCGACAGCATGGCGGCCATCAGCGGGCCGCGTAGATCATGACCGGCCGCCGCCAGCAGGCGTGCCCGATATTGGCTGGTGCGCTCGGTTTCGCGTAGCAGCTTGCGCAGCTCGAGCTGCGCCATGGTCTGACGTGCAAGCGCGCGCAGCGAGTCGAGCTGCTCTTCGCTGATGGTCCGGTCGACCGTGTCCAGTACACACAACGTGCCCAGCGCGGCACCATCGGCGCTTTTCAACAATACGCCGGCATAAAACTTGAGGCCAAGATCACCGGTAACCAGCGGATTCCCGGTAAAGCGCGGGTCGCCAGCAGGGTCTGACACGACCAGCACGTCGTCCTCAAGCACGGCATGCGCGCAGAAGGATTGCTCGATCGGCGTTTCGCTGATGTCCAGGCCGACCGCGGACTTGAACCACTGACGATCCGTTTCCACCAGGCTGATCAGCGCAATAGGCGAACCGCAAATAGCAGAAGCGATGCGGGTTATGTCGTCGAAGGCCGCTTCGCGCGGGGTGTCGAGAATCTCGTACGAATCCAGCACGGCAAGCCGCCGGGTCTCGGCCAGAGGCTGCAACTTGGGTGCAGCTGTGTGCATTGCGTCTTTTCCCTGTAGTGGCATATTTTGGCAGTTAGCCTGATCACTGGCAATCTGGTGCTCGACAGGCCGGGTTGCCGACAGGGCGCGCACGCCTTGCCGCAGCCCTCGCGCGGTTCGAAGCCAATAAGGCCAACGGACCGACGCAAGCTGTCACTTTGGCCAAGTTTCTTTAGACTGCAGGGCATACGTTTTTGCCGCGGCCTTGATGAATACCGACGCCTACCAGCTACATCGCGATCGCTACGACGAGATGCTCGACGCCAACGGCAGCTCGCGTCCGCACTGGCGACCGCTGCTGGCGCATCTGCGTGAAACCACGGCCGTACAGATGCGCCAGCGGCAGGAGTTTGTGCGCAGCCAGGTGCTGGAAAACGGCGTCACGTACAACATGTACGCCTCGACCCAGGGCAAGGCACGGCCGTGGGATCTTGATCCATTGCCGCTGCTCCTGCCGGCCAGCGAATGGTCCGAACTGGCGCTCGCCGTGGCCCAGCGAGCGCGGCTGCTGGATGCGGTGCTCGCCGATCTTTATGGCCCGCAGGCGTTGCTGGCCGAGGGGCTGATTCCACCGGCCACCGTGTATGGTCACCCGGATTTCCTGTGGCCGTGCCGGGGGCGCAAGCCGGCCGGCGGACGCTTTCTGCACCTTTACGCGGTCGATCTGGCGCGCTCGGCGGACGGCCAGTGGTGGGTTATCGGCGATCGCGCGCAGGCACCGTCCGGCGCCGGCTATGCGCTGGAAAACCGGCTGATCGTGTCACGCGCTTTCCCCGAGCTGTTTCGGGATCTGAAAGCGCAGCATCTCGCCGGATTCTTCAATGCGCTGCGACAAAACCTGAACCAGCATGCGCCGCACGACCCGGGCGAAACGCCGCTGACCGTGCTGCTGACGCCCGGTCCGTTCAACGAAACCTATTTCGAGCACGCCTATCTCGCGCGTTATCTCGGCTTTCCGCTGGTCGAAGGCCAGGACCTCACCGTGCGTGGCGAGACGGTGTACCTCAAAACATTGACCGGGCTGCAGCGCGTGCACGCGATTCTGCGCCGACTCGATGACGATTACTGCGACCCGCTGGAACTGCGCGGCGACTCCGCGCTGGGCGTACCCGGCCTGCTGCAGGTCGCACGCGCCGGCCGCGTGCTGATCGCCAACGCGCCGGGCAGCGGTCTCGTGGAGTCGGGTGCCATTGCCGCGTTTCTGCCGCGCGTGTGCGAGCGCCTGCTCGGTGAACCGCTGGCCATGCCATCGGTCGCCAGCTGGTGGTGCGGCGAGCCCGCCGCGCTGGAGTACGTGATTGGCCATCTCGACGAACTGGTGATCAAACCGGCCTACCCGTCCGACACGCACCGGCCATTGCTCGGCCGTGACCTGCGTGGCAAGGCACGCGATGCCCTGATTCTGCGCCTGCGCAAGCAGCCGCGCGCCTGGGTGGCGCAGGAGATCGTGCGGCTTTCGCAGGTACCGGTGATCTCGCAGGAGCATCATCTGGCCGCACGACCGGTCGGCCTGCGCCTGTACGCGACGGCGAATACCGAAGGCGGCTACACGGTGATGCCTGGCGGCCTGGCGCGCGTGGCCGGTACGCCGGTGGCGCAGATGATCAGCATGCAGCGCGGCGGCGGCAGCAAGGATACGTGGGTGCTCTCCGATGTACCGGTAAGCCACTTCAGCCTGCTGGCCAACACGCTGACCGCACGCGAGCTGGTGCGCAGCCCGTCCAACCTGTCGTCGCGGCTGGTGGAAAACCTGTTCTGGTTCGGCCGTTACACCAGCCGCTGCGACGACAGCGCGCGCTTGCTGCGCATCACGCTCACGCGCTTCAACGACAACAGCTCGGCAACGGCGGTGCAATCGGCGCTGGCGCTGTGCAAGGCACTGCATCTTTTTGCCGCGCCCGAAAAAGACGAGCACGAACCCACTCCGGAAACGGCCATCTGGACGGCCATTTGCGACGAGAAGCGACCGGAAAGCCTGACCGCCAACCTTCGCCATCTGGCCTGGACCGGCACGCAGATTCGCGAGCATCTTTCGCTGGACAACTGGCTGCTGCTCAATCATCTGCCGCACCCGCCCACGCTCGATGCACGCAAAAAGAGCGGCCTGAGCGTTGCGCTGGATTATCTGGATAACAGCCTGATCTTCGGCATCGGCCTGTCGGGCTTCGCGATGGACGGCATGACCCGTGACAACGGCTGGCGCTTTCTGATGATCGGCCGCCATATCGAGCGGCTGGCCTTCATGGCCTCTGCCACGTCGTGTTTTCTGCAGCACGGGCTGGAGCACGGCTGGAACCATCTGGACTGGGTGCTGGAAGTTGCCGACAGCACCATCACCTACCGCAGTCGCTATCGCGCACAGCCCGAGCTGCTGCCAATGCTCGACCTGGTCGTGTTCGACAACACCAACCCGCATGGCGTGCTGTTTCAGCTCGGCCAGCTGCTGATGCATCTGGGCGACCTTTCCGCCGATCTGGGCGGCGATCATCATGAACTTGCCGACGACCTGCATGCGCTGATGCGCACCTATGCCGGCTTCAACCTGAGCAGGCTGGAGCAGCCTGACGCAGCGATCTTTGCCGAGCTGGCAACCTTGCTCGAGAGCACCGCGGCCAGTGCGCGCCACCTGTCCGACGTGCTGGCGGCGCGTCACTTTACCCACGTCGGCGAAATCAGCCGACAGACGCTGGCCGCCTGATGGCCTGCTATCGTTAAGCGCATGGCACGTTACAAGGTTATCCACGACACGCACTATCACTACGACGCGCCGGTGGCGCTGTCGCGTCAGCTGCTGCACCTGACGCCGCGGGAACTGCCGCGGCAGCAGTGCCTCGAACATCGGCGGCAGGTCACGCCCTCGCCCAGTTTCCAGCTCGAAAACGCCGATGCCTTCGGCAACCCGACCACAATGATGGCTTTCGAAGCGCCGCACGACGAACTGTGGGTACGTACGGAAAGCATCGTCGACGTGTTTGCGCCACAGCCGGCCACATTCGCCTGCACGCCCACCTGGGAAAGCGTGCGCAACCGCATGCAGTACCACGCCGGCGAGCCGCATTCGCCGGTGACGCTGGCGGCGCTGCAATACCGCTTCGGCTCGCCTTACGGACGCATCAAACGCCGCTTTGCAATCTATGCCGCCGACTGTTTTCCACCAGGCCGGCTCCTGCTCGACGGCGTAATGGCGCTGAACGGCAAGATCCATCGCGACTTCAAGTTCGATCAGGAAGCCACCACCGTGGCGACACCGGTTTCCGACGTGCTTACGCGCCGCCGCGGCGTGTGCCAGGACTTTGCCCACGTCATGGTTTCGTGCCTGCGTTCGATTGGACTGGCCGCGCGCTATGTCAGCGGTTACATCCTCACCACGCCGCCGCCGGGCAAGCCGCGGCTGATCGGCGCCGATGCATCTCACGCCTGGGTATCGGTGTGGTGCCCCGGCGAAGACGAGGATCGCTGGCTCGACGCCGACCCGACCAACAACCTGTTGCCCGGCAGCCAGCACGTGACGCTGGCGTGGGGCCGCGACTTCGGCGACGTATCGCCGTTGCGCGGGGTGATACTCGGTGGCGGCGAGCAGGAGTTGAAGGTCAGCGTGACGATGCTGCCGCTGGATGAGCTGCCGCTGGATAATTCGATCAGCGCTTCGCTGGCATCGCCACGCTGGCATCAGTCGCAGGCGCAGTGACCGGCGCGTCCCGGTACTGCCGCCGTGAAATCGGTGCCTTATAAGACTACCGGCGGTGTCGGGCCCGGTTCACCCGGTCCATGCGCCGTGGCGCACATACTGCCTGACGCAAAGTTGGGTTCAGACGCAGCCACGGGGTAACGAAATCAAATGAAGACGTTTCACTGCAACAGCTGCGATCAGCAGGTGTTTTTCGAAAACGTGCTGTGCGAGCGCTGCGGGCACATGCTGGGCTACGTGTACGACCTGGACGATGTCAGCGCGTTCGAGCCTGACAACACCGGCTTCTGGCGCAGCCTTGATCCGCGTACGCAGGGCCGCAGCTACAAGCAGTGCCAGAACTACGCCGCCGAACACGTATGCAACCGGATGATTCCGCTGGATGATCCCGAGGCCTTGTGCAAATCCTGCCGATTGACGGTGACCATTCCGACGCTGTCGTCGGACGAAAACCGCGAGTACTGGTACAAGCTCGAGCGCGCCAAGCGCCGCCTGCTCTATACGCTCAGCCATCTGGATCTGCCGATCGAATCGCGCGAAGAAAATCCGGAGACCGGGCTCGCCTTCGAATTTCTGGAAAACCAGCAGGGCGAGCCGCCGGTGCATACCGGCCACTCCGACGGTTTGATCACGCTGAATATTGCCGAAGCCGACGATGCCTATCGCGAGCGCACGCGCACGCGCCTGCACGAACCGTATCGGACCCTGCTCGGCCATTTCCGCCATGAGATCGGCCACTACTACTTCATGCGCCTGATGCACGAAGGTCCGCTAATGGACGAATGCCGCGCGATCTTCGGCGACGAACGGGTGGATTACGGTGAAGAAATCGAACGCCACTACAAGGAAGGGCCGCCGGCGAACTGGGAGTCGTCCTACATCAGCGCCTACGCCACCATGCATCCGTTCGAGGACTGGGCCGAGACCTGGGCGCATTACATGCACATGATCGACACGCTGGAAACCGCCGGCGCCTGTGGACTGATGCTGGCGCCGGCCAACCCGAGCGAGCCGTCGCTACAGGTCGATCCGGTCGATACCGTGACCAGCTCCTTCAGCGACATGGTCAACCGCTGGTTTCCCTTGACCTACGTGCTCAACAGCCTCAACCGCAGCATGGGCACGCCCGACGGCTACCCGTTCGCGCTGGCCACGCCGGTAATCAACAAGCTGCGATTTATCCACAAGGTGATTCGCACGCAGGGCAATGGCTCTGCCCTACCCGCGCAGGTACAGATACAGGAGCAGTTGCAATCCTGATGCAGTGATCAAATAGACGTCTATTTGCCTAAGCGGGAGAATGCCATCGCAGGACGAGCATCATTCCTGCGCGTTGATCACCGCCAGAAAATCCCGGCCGTAGCGCTTGAGCTTGGCTTCACCCACGCCGCTAATCGTGGCCAGCTCGTCCTCGGTCGAAGGCAGCGCACGCAGCATCGCCAATAGCGTGGCGTCATGAAACACCACGTACGGCGGCACGCCGTGCTGCTTGGCCAGCTGCGTCCGCACGGCGCGCAGCGCGTCCCACATCGACTGCTCGTACGCCTCGATACCCAGACTGCCGCCGGTGACCAGCTTGCTGTCGCGCCGACGGCTGCCGCCGCGCGGTGGCCGCACGTCTTCGCGCAGCTTCACCGTCTGGCTGCCGCTGAGCACGGCGCGGCTCGCGGTGGTCAAACGCAGCGTGCCGTAACCCTCGGCGTCGGCCTCGAGCAGGCCGGCCGCCAGCAGCTGGCGAAACACCGAGCGCCACTGCTTTTCGTCCATGGACGCACCGATGCCGAAGGTGCTGAGCTGATGATGATTGGAGCTGAGCACCTTCGGCGTTTCCTCGCCGCGCAGAATGTCGATGACGTGGCCGGAGCCAAAACGCTGGCCACTGCGATACACCGCCGACAGCGCCTTTTGCGCCGGCACCGTGGCGTCCCAGGTTTTCGGCGGCTCGATGCAGTTGTCGCAGTGCCCGCACGGGCCGGGATAGGCCTCGCCAAACGCGCCCAACAGCAGCTGTCGGCGGCAGTCGGTGGCTTCGGCGTAGGCAAGCAGCGATTCCAGCTTCTGCCGTTCCACCCGCTTGCGCTCGTCCGCCGATTCGGACTGCGCAATCATCTGGCTCATCGTCACCACGTCGGACAGGCCGTAGATCATCCACGCCTCCGCCGGCAGTCCGTCGCGACCCGCGCGGCCGGTCTCCTGGTAGTAGCCCTCCATGCTGCGCGGCAGATCCAGGTGCGCCACAAAGCGCACGTCCGGCTTGTCGATGCCCATGCCGAAGGCGACCGTGGCCACCATCACCACGCCGTCCTCGCGCAAAAAACGCTTCTGGTTCGCGCTGCGCTTGGCTGCATCGAGTCCCGCGTGATACGGCAGCGCCTCCACGCCCGACTCGGCCAGCCACTCGGCGGTTTCGTCCACCTTGCGCCGGCTGAGGCAGTACACGATGCCCGACTCGCCGCGATGGCCTTCCAGAAACTCCGCCAGCTGCCGCTTCGCGTTATGCCGCAGGCCCACCCGATAGCCGATATTCGGCCGGTCGAAACTTGCCACGAACTGCCGCGCCTGCTGCAGCGACAGCCGCTCGACGATTTCCTCGCGCGTGCGCGGATCAGCCGTGGCCGTCAGCGCAATACGCGGCACGTCGGCAAAGCGCTCGTGCAGCACCGCCAGCTCGCGATACTCCGGCCGAAAATCATGCCCCCACTGCGACACGCAGTGCGCTTCGTCGATCGCGAACAGCGCCACCTCGGTACGTTCCAGCAGGTTGAGAAAGCGCCCGGTCAGCAACCGCTCCGGCGCCACGTAAAGCAGATTCAACTCGCCCGCCAGCAGCTGCCGCTCCACCTCGCGCTGCTCATCCGCGGCAATGCTGGAATTGAGATACGCCGCCGCGACACCGGCCTCGCGCAGCGCGTCCACCTGATCCTGCATCAGCGCAATCAGCGGCGATACCACAATGCCGGTGCCCTGCCGCACCATTGCCGGGATCTGGTAGCACAGCGACTTGCCGCCACCGGTCGGCATCAGCACCAGCGCATCGCCACCCTCCACCACATGGTCGACGATGGCCTGCTGCTGGCCGCGGAAATTCGGGTAACCGAAAACAGTTTGAAGAATGTCGAGAGCGTTGCTTGGCATCCGCCCATGCTAACAAATGGGGGTTGAGGGCTGGGCTGATTGGGGTGTGGGTTTAGGTCGCGATGGGTATGCTTGTCTTGCAGAAACGAAAGGCGAGAGCTTTCGTCCTCCTGCGGAGGGCGAGCTACTTTCTCTTGCGTGGCCAAGAGAAAGTAGCCAAAGAGAAGGCCACCCCACTTGGCGCTTGCCGGGCTACGCCCGACAAGTCCGTGAGCCGTGGCCGGGCTTTTCGACAGGGCTCCTGCCCTGACGAAAAGGAATCGACGTCCTGTCGATTCCCCTGCGGGCCTGTCGACCACACCTCACCGCCGCACAGGGGAATTGGAAAAGCAGAGCCGCTCTCCCGTAAATCAATTTAATCGTGCAACAGTCGAATCAACGCGCGGCCCGTTTACGGGCCATGGTGTTGAATGCCCTACTGGTCACAGTCCTAAACAACAGGCAAAAAGTCATATACCCCTCCGCTCTGCGCAAGAACATAACGCGCTGGAGTAGCACCGCGATTTTCTAGCCAATGCGCTAGTGGTGAGGGTACAGATGCCTGTTGGCCGGGTAGAAGAACATGCGGATGATCATCGCCGACAACAAACAATGCGATTTTTCCTTCTACACAAATTACCGTTTCGAACAGGCAAGAGTGATAGTGCTTTTTGCCTATCTCATTCGGGCCAATGCCATCAGTCTGACCAGAACCTCATCGGTCTTGAATAAAGTCTCAGGCGCAAGCAGCATCTATCTATCCTTTGTGTTGAATCCCAACGCTGGGGTTAAGCGGCAGCGAAGCCGTTCGCCTTGAACGAGATTTTAGGCAAACTTTAGAAGCCAAGTTCATGCCTGGTCCATTTCTGCGTGACATCAGAAACTCCGGTGCCACGTCCTACCGCTGTAACTGTCACGGAAAAGCATGACGCACTATCCGCGTCGGCCGGAATTAAGATCCCGATAACGTTGTGCCATCGCCGTAAGTTAACCGCTGCAGCCCCCAGTCTTGGTGTTGCCTCGAAATCATTCCGGGTGGGCATTACGTAACTCATATGGATGTCATATAGCTCTGGAATGTTCGCAAGCTGCGATATCCGACTACACGCTACGCTTATGGTCAATTTATCGATTTGTCCTAATCGCTCGACATCGCGGTTTGGAAATTTTATGAAGCGAATTTTCGCCTGTGTGGCAGATGCAGAGGTGGAAATGATTACTGTGGCAAGCAAAACTACTTTTTGGAAGAGTGTCTTCATGATGCCTAACGCTGGAATTGAGAGGCGGCGAAGCCCGCCGCCTTGAACGAGTAGTTAGATGGCGACCTTCGAGAACTCTGTCCAAAAAATACCACCGCATGCAGCTTCTTCGAAGCCCTCAAGAGTGACATAGGCTTGCTGATCTATTTTTGCGATGCGACAGATCTCACCTGTTTTCAAATTTGCATATTCGGTCATAACTAAAAGTCCGCGTGTGCGGGCTGACGGTGAGTAAACCACGCGATCGCCGGCGTGAAAGGACATGCGCTTTCGGCTGCGGACGTAAGGCTATTCATACTAAGTGGAAGCCATCTAACGTTTGAATTAAGCGGCACCGAAGGTGTCCGCTTGGATGAATAGTTAGTGCGCAGACAGCCGCACGTTACGTGTTGCTGAGCCAGGTGGTCCCGACCTAACTGCAGCTATAGCGAATTGAGTGAGTTGTGCACGACGAAGAAAAGGAGCAATAACTGCAAAAAGCTTCTCTGCATCGGGGCCGTACATGTACAAAGTGAGTTCGCCCTGACCAATTTCATTGCCGTCAAACTCACCGACGCCGGCTGCGGCTATAACGGAGTGGAGTTGATATTCGAGGGCCTCAAGCTGCCGAAACAGTTCGTCACTTTCAGCGAGCGGGAGCGCCGAGTGGATAATTACTGCTTGCTCTTCGTTACCAACTGCCATGAACGCTACCCTCAGCACTAACGCTTGTTAGACCTCGTATTGAGGCATATGCAATGGATGTTCAAGCTCCCTCTTCCTTGCGTCAAGCGAGTTAGAAATGTCGCGAGGCCAGAACTTTCGATGATGAGTGAGTGCCTAACAAACTGATTTGAGCCGCTGCATAAAAGGCGCAGGATGCGCGCTGCTTTTAAATGGGGACCCTGTGCGGCGGTGAGGTGGGGTCGACAGGCCCGCAGGGGGATCGGCAGGGATGCCGATTCCTTTTCGTCAGGATAGGAGTCCTGTCGAAAAGCCCGGCCGCGCCTCGCAGACTTGCCGGGCATGGATGCCCGGCAAGCGCCAAGCGGGGTGGCCTTCTCTTTGGGTTACTTTTCTCTTGGCCACGCAAGAGAAAAGTGACTCGGCCGCCGGTGGCGGACGAAAGCCCGCCGCAGGCGAGCACATTAACGAGGTCATCCGATTGTCGCAGCAGACAGACGGCTCATGTCGAACGACAAAAAAGTAATTGTCCCGCGAGCACCCGCCCCTCACCTCAATCCTCTCCCCGCTGGGGAGAGGAGGTATCCGCGCTGAGGAGGCAAAAAACTAACCCATCCCCCACAACTCCCGATCCAAATCCCCATCCAACCCAAACACCGTCAGCGCCACGCGCCCGTTGATCACCTCAACCCCCTCCGATTTCAGCAGCCGACTCTGCTCGCGGAACCCGCGACTGCCCACCGGCATCGCGATATGTCCGCTGGCGCGCAGCACGCGATACCACGGCAGCACCATGCCGTTGGGAACCTCGCCGAGCAGACGCCCGACTAGGCGCGCCCTACCCGGCAAGCCGGCGCGTGCGGCGATGGCGCCGTAGCTGGCCACGCGTCCGTAGGGAATGGCGGCAATGGTGGCGAACACGCGCGCATGACTTTCGTTGATCGTTGCGTTCATCGAATAGGCTTTGGGCAGCTCGGCGTGGAACCCATGCGCCGGTGAATCATCGGCGGCAGGTCACAGTACGCAAACCGGTGGTCGCTTGCCAACACGGCGTTAACGCCCAGACGTGGCACAGTAGTGCGCCCAACGTAAGTGAAGGCAGTCGCACCATGCGCCACTTCGAAGCTGTGCGCTCGCACATCGGCAGTCACTACACGCTGCGCCACAACGACCCGTACCTGATCAGTTTTGATCTGACGCTGTCGCGCGACAGGCATCAGGGCATTTATCTTGCCGAGCTAGAAGACGAGTCGGAGCGGCGCTATCTGCGCATATCCACGCCGATCGGCCCGCTGGCGGGCATCGATCCAAGCCGCTGCCTGCGTTTCAACTGGCAGCAGCGCACCGGCTTTCTGGCGGTGGCGGACCTGGACGGCGCGCCGTACCTGCACCTGTGCGAAAACCGGCCTTACGAGTTTCTTGATGGCGCCGAGCTGCAGCGGCTGATTGGCGAGCTGGGTACGCTGGGTGATCAGCTGGAGCAGGTCATCAGCACGACCGAAGACGCGCTGTAACAAGCTGCTTACCAGATCATCCTGACGGCTTTGACGAAGCCGTAGGCGAGCAGCGCAGTCACCGGCAGGGTGAGTATCCACGCCCACACCATGCGCTCGACCACCGACCAGCGGATGGCGTTGAAGCGTTTGGCCGCGCCCACGCCCATGATCGATGCGGAAACGTTGTGCGTGGTCGACACCGGAATGCCGAACATCGATGCGGTGAGGATGATGACGGCCGAGCTGGTTTCCGCGGCAAAGCCGTTGATCGGATGCAATTTGACCATCTTGTGGCCGAGGGTCTTGATGATGCGCCAGCCGCCGCCGGCGGTACCGGCCGCCATGGTCAGCGCGCAGACCACCTTCACCCAGATCGGGATGACGAAGCCGCCCGCCGTGTTCTCGGCGATCTTCATAAAGCCCAGCCACTGCGGCAGCTGATCGAACTGATGCGCCGCGGTGCCGCCGGCCAGCGCCAGCGCGATGATGCCCATGCTTTTCTGCGCGTCGTTCATGCCGTGCGCCACGCCCATGGCCGTAGCCGACACGATCTGCGCCTTGCCGAAAAAGCTGTTGACGAACGGCGTGCGGCCGAATCGGTGCAGCCAGTTTTGCTGGCCGGCAAACCACGCCAGCAGCGCATACAACGCGCCCATCAGCACAAAGGCGACGATAAAGCCGGCCAGCGGCGACAGCACCATCGGAATAATCACCTTGGGAATCACGCCGTGGCCGGTGATCAGATTACCCTGCGCCCAGATCACCGAACCGATGTTGTTGTCCGACGCCGCCAGTGCGGCGCCGACCAGGGCGCCGACCAGGGCGTGGCTGGAGCTGGACGGTAACCCCAGCCACCAGGTCAGCAGGTTCCACACGACGGCCGAAAGCAGCGCGCAGATCACCAGCTGCGGACCGACATCGATAACGCCCGCGTTGATCAGGCCCGAAGCGATGGTCGCGGCTACCGCCGTGCCCAGCAGCGCGCCGAGCAGGTTGGTCACGGCCGCCAGCAGCACCGCCTGACCCGGCGTCAGCACCTTGGTCGCGACCACGGTAGCGATGGAATTGGCGGTATCGTGAAAGCCGTTGATGTAAGTGAAAGCCAGCGCGATCAGCACTTCGGCAAGCACCAGGCCGAGGCTCACGCGCCATCTCCGCGCAGGCACGAATCATCATTGGCTGAAGAGCCTGTCGCTATATCGGAGGCGGCGTTACTGAGCATCATGACGCCGCCCTCAGGAATTCTTGAGCACGATCGAATAGACGATGTTGCCAACGTCGCGGCACTTGTCGATCGCCTTTTCAATCAGCTCGAACAGATCCTTGGCCAGCATCGCGCGCATCGCGTCGCCACCCTCGACGTAAAGCGTGCGATACGGCGCCAGCAGCATGCGGTCGCCTTCGGATTCGAGCGCCTGCAGTCGATCCTGCAGCTTCTTGACCGCGTCGATGCGCAGGCCGCGGCGCAGCTCGCCGATCATCTCCTCGACCACCTGGGTGGAGCGCTCGAGCACCAGCGCGCGCTGCGAGAAGTCCACCCCGGTCAGCCGGCTGGAAACGATCTCGTAGCGCTCGGCGAATTTCTCGATGCTCTTGGGAATCTTGTACAGCGCCGAGTTCAGCGCCTCGATGTCCTCGCGGTCGAGCGCGGTGACGAAGGTGTTGATCAGGCCCTCGCTGATCTGCCCGGCGAGCATTTTTTCGCGCGCGCGGGTGGAGGTGAAAGCGGCCATGACCGAGCCACGATCGGGCTTGCTGAGCAAATCGTGCAGGGCCTTGGCGCTCTCGCACACGGTCGCCGCGCTTTGCTCGAGCAGACCGTAAAACTTGTCACCTTTGCCGAAAATCGTCTGCAGTGAAAACATGCGGGCCAAGCCTGGGAAACCGGAATAAGTCGGCATATTACAGGACGATTACGACTACCCGGGCCACCGTACGTAGGAACAACGGCCCGCCTGCCCTTACACTGGAGCCATGTCCAGGCAGGTAAATCCTTCGCGATGCTGATCGAAATTGCGCTCGTCTTCGTGCTGGCGCTATGCAACGGTTTTTTTGCGCTGTCGGAAATGGCGCTGGTTGCCTCGCGCAAAAGCCGGCTCAAGCAGATGGCCAAGACCAGCCGCCGCGCGGACCTTGCCCTGCGGCATGCCGAGGCGCCGGAGCATTTTCTCTCCACCGTGCAGGTCGGTATCACGCTGGTGATGCTGATCACCGGCTCGGTTGCCGGCGACGCGCTGGGCAGCCAGATAGGCGAAGCCCTGCACAACGGTCACGCGGTGTGGCTGGAGCCGTATGCGCGGGTGCTGGGCATCGTGCTGGGTTTCGTGCTGATCTCGTTCGTGCAGATCGTGATCGGCGAGCTGGTGCCCAAGCGGCTGGCGCTGTCGTCGCCGGAGCGCTTTTCCGGCTATATCGCTTACCCCATGCTGGTGCTGTCGCGCATCACGGCGCCGTTTGTCTGGCTGCTGAACGCCTCGAGCAACGCGCTGCTGCGCTTGATGCGCATCAACCAGCACGGCCGCGGCGTGGTGTCCGAAGAGGAGATTCGCATGCTGGTCGCCGAGAGCGCCGAACAGGGCGTGCTCGATCCGGACGAACACAATATGGTGAACCGCGTGCTGCGCCTGGGCGACCGCACGGTGGACAGCGTGATGACGCCACGCAAGCGCATCGCGTGGCTGGACATTGCCGCACCGCGCGAGGAAAACGTCGAAGTACTGCGCGAAACGCCGTATTCGCGCTACCCGGTCTTCCGCGGCGACGAGAGCGACGTGGTCGGCGTGGTCGAGGTCAAACGGCTGCTGCACAGCTTTGCCGTGGGTCAGCTGGAAATGTTCCAGCATCTTTCCAAACCGCTGTTCGTGCCGGCGACCGCGCGTGCGCTCGATCTGCTGGAGGAGTTTCGCGATGCCGAAACGCCGCTGGCGCTGGTCGTCGACGAGTATGGCGATATCGAAGGCGTGGTCACGGTCAACGATCTGCTGTCCGCCGTTGTCGGCGTGAGCCAGATTGCCCACGGCAGCGATACCGAAACCGGCCCGATCGTGCAGCGCGAAGATGGCAGCTGGCTGATCGACGGCAGCCTGTCCACCGATGACCTGCGCGAGCTGCTGCACCTGGATCACCTCCCCGGCGAAAAGGAACACGACTTCCGCACCCTCGCCGGCATGGTGATGACCGCGCTGGGCAAGATTCCGCAGGTCGGCGAAGTGCTCGAATGGCGCGGCATCCGCTTCGAGGTGATTGATCTGGACGGCGCGCGCATCGACAAGCTGCTGGTGACGCGGGTGACGGATTACGAAACGGACGACAAGACCGGATAGCGGCGGCGCAAAGCGTTTGGACGTCTGACTGGCTACGTCTACTGCGGCTCGTCGCCGGTTTCCGTGACATCGCGATCAGTTGCCGTTTTGCTGCCGGCCAGCCGCGCCATGCGCTGCGTGTCGGCCAGAATACCGTGCAGCAGGCGCAGCTCGCGCTCGTTCAGCTGGATGCGCTGATAGATCTTGCGCAGGCGCAGCATCACGGTAGTCGGCGCGCGGCCCTTGTGAAAATCGATGTCGTCCAGCGTATGCAGCAGATGCGTGTAGAACTGCTCCATCTGCGCCGCATCGGCCGGCGGCTCATCCGCCACGGGCTCGTACCTGGGCACGTCACCCAGCATCGCCATGCGCAGTTCGTAGGCCATCACCTGCACCGCCTGCGACAGATTGAGCGAGCTGAAGTCGTCTACGCTGGGAATGCGCACCATCGCATGACAGCGGGCCAGTTCGTCGTTCTCGAGTCCGGTTCGCTCGTTGCCAAAGACTAGCGCGACCTCGTCGCCGCGCACGGCCGCTGCCAGCGCCTGGGTGGCCGCCTCGCGCGGTGAAATCTCCGGCAGATTCACGCCGCGTCGGCGCGCCGAGAGGCCGAGTACCAGCCGACTGCCGGCCAGGCTTTCCACCAGGCCCTGGTGAACGCCGGCGTTGCCGAGCACATCGTCCGCGCCAGCGGCAAGCGCGCTGGCTTCCGCATCGGGGAAACGCGCCGGCAATACCAGCTCCAGCCGCTGGAATCCCATCGTGCGAATGGCGCGCGCAGCGCTGCCGATATTGCCCGGGTGCGAGGTGCGCACGAGCACGTAGCGGATGCGGGCGGCAAGGTCGTTGGCTGCAGACATGAGGCGGTCGTCGCGTTCTGGATCAACGTACAAGGATAACGGATGCCGCTTGTGCCGGCGCCGTACCGGCTACCCCGACAAAGCCCGCGCGCCTTGCCTCTGCTAGACTTGCGCGTCGCGATTCCGCTCTTTTGCAAAGTCCAAGGCCATGCCCAGACCCCACGTCACGATCGCGGCGCGCGCCGCGCGCGCTGCAGGCAATATCATCCTGCGCTACATGAACCGCATCGACGGCCTCAATATCGTCGAGAAGCAGCAGCTGGATTTCGTCTCCGAAGTCGACAAGCTGGCCGAAGCGGAAATCATCAAGGAGCTGCGCCGTGCCTATCCCGACCACTCCATTCTGGCCGAGGAAAGCGGCGCCACCGGCAAGGGGCCATTGCAGTGGGTGATCGATCCGCTGGACGGCACGCACAACTACCTGCGCGGCATTCCGCACTTCAGCGTGTCCATCGCGCTGCTCGAAAAAGGCGTACCGATCCACGCGGTGGTGTTCGACCCGCTGCGCGACGAGCTCTATACCGCCAGCAAGGGCGACGGCGCGTATATCAACGACCGCCGCATGCGCGTGTCCAAACGCGAGAACCTCGGCGGCGCGATGATTGCGACCGGTTTCCCGTTTCGTCAGCGCGAGCACCTCACCGCACAGCTGGACATCACGCGTGCCCTGCTCGGTCAGGCCGAAGACATCCGCCGCTCCGGTTCTGCGGCGCTCGATCTGGCCTACGTTGCCGCCGGCCGCTATGACGGCTATTTCGAGATCGGCCTGAAACCCTGGGATCTGGCCGCCGGCGTGCTGCTGGTGCATGAAGCCGGCGGTCGCTACTGCGACTTCGCCGGCCGCGACGGCATCCCCGCCAGCGGCAACATCGTTGCTGGCAATCTCAACGTGGCCAAAGCCATGGTCGATGCAATGGGCAACCAGGCCACGCCGGCATTATTGAAAGCCTGATTTCGCGAACGGCAAACGCCAAGGCGGCTTACGCCGCTTGATGCCGCGATCGCTGATTATTGGATCAGCGCTCACGGTCCACAGCTGTTCTTCAGTGCGAAGTGCTAGATGCCGCGGGCGCGCCGCCGGTCGAAGGCGCGCTGGCGGGCGCAGCATTTGCCGGCACGGTGGGCAGCGCCAGATCGGGGTTGCTCTGCTGCTCTTCCAGCGTGCGAATGTGCTGCTTGACCGCGTCAAGCTGGCTGCTGGTCGACTGCAGGCTCGAACTCAATGCACTGGCCTGCTGCGTCACCTGCTGCTGCTGCGCGGCCACCTGCGCGGCCTCCTGCTGCTGCCGTACCGCTTCCTGCTGCAGGGCCTGCAACCGCTGCTGATTTTCCGCGATCATCTGCGCCGCATACTGGTTGCCTGCCTTCAACCGCATCGCATCGATGTCCACCTGCGCCAGCTTTTCGGTCTGTCCGATAAACGTGTGGTAGATGCTGTCGGCATCGCGGATCGAGTCGGTATGAATGACCCGCCAGAACGTCTTGCCGTGAAACAGCGTGACAAAGTAAACCAGCTTGTCGGCCTGAAACAGTTCGCTGGTGCCATAGCTGCCGTTGTAGGTCGTGCGCATTTCCGTCAGTTGATGCGTATCGATCAGATGCTGCAGCTGGCCCACCGCGCTGCCGTCAACAGACGGCTCCCTGTGGCTCGGCGCTGAAACGGCGCCCGGCTTCGGTTTGCCGGCGACCGCAGCGCACGCCGCACAACCGGCAAGCGCCAGCACAATCATCGATGCGCGTACCGCCGACGTCAGTCGGCGTCGATTGCGCGCGCTGCTGTTGATGCCCTTCATCCCGTGCTGCCCCGGCTATCTGTGTTGGTGACGCTGTTATATCGGCCGCTCCGTCTCGTGCGCACCGTGATTTGTGCAGCCGAGTCTAAAGGTGTGGCGTGGGGGGTCAAGTCACCCGCGCGTTTGCGCAGCCCGGTCGACTCAATACACGAGCTGGGCACTCGTATCGCAGTTGATCCCACGCAGGTTGACCTGGGCGGTGCCGATCTGGATACCCAGCGTCTGCAACAGCGGCGTGACCAGCGCCGCGTCTATTACTGACGTCACGGGCGCCAGCACACTGGACAAGGTGGCCAGCAGCGGCGCAACGGATATCACGGTGGGTGGTCCGCCCAGAAAGATAATGCTGGTTTGCAACGTGCTTGAACTCAGCAAGCTGGTGACCACGTTGCCTAGCGTCAACGTCGATGTGCCGGCGATCTGGGTCATGTTGGACTGCTGCGAAACCGGCACCGTCGGATCGACGGAGAACGTGATCGGCGTGGCTGGGTTGGTGGCCAGCTGAATATTGGATGAGGCCGAGACAGTCGCTACATTCACACCCAGTGGCGAAACGTTGAGCAGCGGTGCCTTAGTTCCACTGGCGACGATGGCAGCCCAGGATTGGCTGGTGTTGTTGAACGCATTCGGCGTCAGCGTGCCTAAGTAGGCGTTCAATAGCCCCGGCGCCGTGGTGATGGTGACGCTGTCGGAATTCTTGCCGCCGCTGCCGGGCACGTTGCACTCGAACGCGGTAATCGTGGCGTCGGTTGGCGCGACCTCGAGATAAAGCGGAATACTCGACAGCGTGTCGCCGGTTATCGGATTGCCCAACACATTTATGCTCAATGCAAGCCGAAGCTGCGCCGTGTGCGCCACCGTGCCGACGCCGCCCACGCCGATTTTTGGAGGCTCGACGACGCTCGTTGCCAACGTCACCGAGGCCACGCCGAGGTTGACCGCCGCCGTCGGCAAGACCAGACCGTTGGCACTGTCGGCCGCAAGCACCGAGGCGTTGAGGATATCGAGCGCACTGATGTCGGTCTTCAGCGCGACATTCGGATCCTCCGTATTGGCGTCGACATTGAGGATGTCGCCCAGACTGATCTGCACATTGCCTAGCGCCGAGGGAAGCGCCGCAATCAACTGATTGAATGCCGTGAAATCGATGCCCGCCGCACTGGTGCTACCCGCCAAGGTGCTCGAAAAGGCGTGCAGAAAATCAGTAAGCGTCATTTTTGCCGCGAGCACGCTGTCCACCGTACCTGCATCGATAGGCAGCGACTTGACCAGGTCCAGCAGCGAGATATTGGCATTGGCGATACCGTTGAAGCTGAGCAGCTGCAGCCCCAGCGACGAACCCAGACCCTGGGTGAGCACGCTGCCCAGCGGACTGGCCGGATCAATGGTCAAGGTGCTTGAGCCCACCGAAAACGAGGCGATCGGTGGGCCCTGGCCAACCGCAATGGCGGTGGCACCGACGCTGCTGAAACTGGCAAATCCGAAAAACGGAACAAGCGGCAGCGTAGCCTGCACGCGCACGGCGTTTCTTGGCAGCTCGGCCGTTACAGCCACAAAATGCTGGTCGCCCGGCTGGGTCGAATCCCAATGGCCGCAGTCGATGATCAAGGTACCGGTAAAGCCGTTATCGGACGTGGCACTGCCCAGCGCCGCCGAGTTGCTGCTGTTGTCGGTCGTGCACGCGGGCAGCTGTTGCGCACCGGCAAGTGCGGCCAGATCGACCACCTTCTGCGTGTCACGCTTGGCCCAGTACAGATAGCCGATTTCACTCAGGCCAAGCATGGCGACCAGGCCCGCCAGGACCAACAGCATGTTGACGGCCATCGAACCGCGCTGACGGCGTGCAGACGAAATCGGATAGCGCTCACACCGCTTGCCGATGAGCATCGGCGATACGACTGCAGCAATGTGCGTGGCTGCGCTCATGACGCCTATTGCGCTCCGCTACTACTGCCGCCGCCGCTGTTGTCCTTGCCAATCCGGGTTTCGTAAAAGTCTGGGATATCGTGATTGAAACTCTTCAGATAGCGGGCGTAGCTGGCACTGGCTTCGGCACCCAGCATGGGCAACGGGGTGCCGGGACGGCTGTCGTCGGCCTGCATCTGCAGCAGGCTGCGGGTGGTATCGCCCACGACGACGACGCGCGAACGCGATGCAGGCAAGGTGGTCTGGCTTGGCATCCTCTCGGCGGGCGCCGCGTCCACCGGCGCGTTCGCATAGCGCGGATGCATCTCCGCGGCAGGCGTCGCAGGAACCGCTGCCGTTGATGGGGCCGGCACAGCACCGACGTTCTGCATCATCTGTCCCGTCACCGGCACCTGCTGCGCACGCAGCGGCAGCAGCGCCATGGTCACGATCGTTATGGCGGCGCACGCAAAGAGTCGTTTCATGGTTGGGCCTCGCTGGCGTGGGACGTTGCGCCGAAGCGCTCAAGCATGGATTCGGGAACGCCATCACCGCGCAGAGCGGGCGACTGGCTGCCTTGCGCATCGGTAGCGGATGCGGCCGTCGGCGAAGAACGCTGCGACACCGCAACAGCCGGTGCCGCCGCGGACGACGTAATGCGCAGCTGCGCGGCCAGCCGCTGCACCTGCTCACGCGCGGGGCCTGGAAGGTTGGCCCGCTGCATCGCGGCGTCGGCCTGCACAAAGTCGTTGTCGAGCAGCATCCACAGCACCAGATTGGAGACGGCCCTGACGTTGCCGGGTGAGAGCTCGGCGGCCTTCGCCAGCGGTTCGTGCGCATTCGCTATCTGACCGGCGCACAGCCGTTGATAGCCGAGGTCGCCCAGATAATCGACGTTGACCGGCTCCAGCTGCACGGCTTTGGCGAGCGCATTTTCAGCCTCGGCGTTTTGCTTGCGGGAAGCCGCGATCAGACCCAGGCCGTGCCATGCAGCGCCTGCCTGATCGCCATGCAACAGCGTCTGGTAAAGATCTTTCGCCGCATCGCCCTGCCCCGTGGCGCGCAACGCGTCAGCCTGCAGGCGGCTCAGTTCGGGCGAGTTGCCGTATTTCTGCCGATACGCGTCAATATTCGCCAGCGATGCGTAATACGCACCCTGCTGCTGCATCTGCCGAATGAGATCCAGAAACATCGGCTTGCTGGTTTTATCGGCCTGCCGCTCGGACGGCGCCGGCGCGAGATCGGGCTGCACATGATTGACGTAGCCCATGCGATTGGCGCAGCCGCCCAACAGCAGCAAGCCGCCAGATAAAATGAGCAAGTGCACGCGCGAGAGGGTGGGCGAAGTCATGTCAATGTCCTTTCAGCTTGGCCATGGTGCTGATCATCGAAACGATGGCCGGGCCGGCGAGCACCATCATCAGTGCGGGCAGCAGGGTCAGCATCATGACCAGGGTCATTTTTACCGAGAGCTTGCCGGTCTTTTCCTTCATGCGAAGCTTGCGCTGCTCGCGCAGCCGTTCGGCGAATTCACGCAGCGGCTCCTGCACCGCGCCGCCGTGTTGATGCACCTGCAGAATGATCTGCACCAGACTTTTCAGATCCTGGTTATCAAAGGATTCGGCCAGCCGCCGCAACGATTGCTGGCGTGGCCGACCGTGCATATAGGAGATGTTGGCCTCGCGAATCTCGCGGCCCAGCACCGGTATCACCACGCGGAAACGTTCAGCGATCGTCTGCAGGCTCTGATCCATGCTGAAGCCGATGCCCTGCAATAGACGCAGCAGATCGACTAGCAGCGGCAACTCGGTTTCCGCGCGCTTGCGCAGGCGGCCAGCCCAGGAACTCAGCACCAGTTTCGGCAGCAGCACGCCCGCTGCCAGCCCCGCCAGCAGGTCGACAAACGCCTTCACGCCTGACGGCCGCAGCAGGACGATCACGAGCACGGGCAGCACCAGCGCCATGACCAGACGCAGCCCGAGAAAAAGTGCGCGACCGGAGGTGGTGTTGTGGTTGGTCTGGCCCAGCAGGAGCAGATCCTCCTGCGCCAGCAGTGCCTTGCCGAGACGGCCTTCCTCGAAATGCCGCCCGATCGATTCCAGCCATCGGCGTGCGGCCACCCATACGTTTTGCGCGCCGTCATTTCCGTGCAGCCCCATCGGCACACCGCGCTGCAACGCGTGATCAATCATTTGTTCGCGCTGATCCTGCTGGCGCGCGCGCTGCAACAAGCTCCACGCCAGCAGACACAGACCCAGCGCAAGCACAAGCAGCGCCGATGCAAAAAGCAGCCCGGCGCTCATGCGTAACACTCCTCAAGACATACGGTTGTCGAGGTCATAGCGACTTCGCCAGGCGATACAGCAGGAAACCACCGAACAGCTCCATCACCAGCGCAATCAACAGAATTTTTCGGCCGAGCACTTCCGTAAACATCGGATGGAAAAAAGCCGGATTGAGCAGCGACATCACAATCGCCACGGCGACCGGCAGAAAGCCCAGTACCCAAGCCGACATGCGTGTTTCGGCGGTGATCGCGCGCAGCTCATGCTGGGCCTGATCAAGGTCGCGCATGAAGTCGCTCATGCGCTGAAGAATGTGATCCGCGCGCCCGCCGACGCGTACGGCCGTGCCGAGCACCACATGCAAAAGATCGAACGCTTCCATGCGGTATGGCTGGGACGCCATTTGCAGGGCGCGGTCCAGATCCATGCCGGTGCGTACCGAAATCATGGTCCGGTCGAGCACGCCGCGCAGCGGCTGCGGCACCGACGTTGAAGCCGTCTGGAAGGCCATCGGCAAACTGTTGCCGATGGTCGCCAGGCGAACGACGGCATCGAGAAAGTCAGGCATCTGCCGGATCAACTGCCCGCGCTGCTTTTCGATGCGCGCGCGCAACCAGAGCCATAGCACCACCGCGTAAGCCGCCAGCAGCACCGGCGTCGCCCACGGCGTGCCAATGCGCCATGCACCCAGCGCCGCCAGCGCCAAGCCGAGCAGCGCCATTTGAACGGGCAAGCGCCAGCCGGTCGGCAGACCCGCGCGCAGGAAAAGCCCGTCGGTCATCAACCCGACCGCGCGCGGCGACACGTCTTTTGCGCCGATCGGTATCTGGGTCGGCGCCATCGCGTGCGCCTGGCTGGCCAGGCTTTTGTCGAGGTGGTCCATGCTGCGCTGCTGCTGTTGACGCGCTGCGCTGCCCCACCACAGTTCCACGGCAGCCGCCATCAGCAGGGCGACCACGCTGAGCAAGGCAAGCGCGATGGTCATGCGTGGTTCTCCATCGATGCACGCTTGAGAAATTCACGAAACGGTTCCAGCTTGCGCGTATGCGGCTGGAAGCCCAGCGCAGGCCAGCGCGCGCGCTCGCTGCCGTTGGCATCGATAAACGCCTCGTGCCGGAACATTTCCTGCGTGCTAATGATCTTGTCAGTGAGGCCGGTCACTTCGGTCACCGATGACACGACACGATGACCATTGCTCAGCCGCGCGATCTGAATGACGAAATCGATGGCGCTGGCGATCTGTCGACGCAGGCTGTCTTCGCTGCCCTGAAAGCCGGCGAACCCGCACAGCATTTCCAGCCGGCCCAGCGCATCGCGCGGCGAATTGGCGTGGATCGTCGACATCGAACCGTCGTGACCGGTGTTCATCGCCTGCAGCATTTCCAGCACTTCTGCGCCACGCACCTCGCCGACCACGATGCGGTCGGGGCGCATGCGCAAGCTGTTGCGCAACAGGTCGCGCGTCGTTACTTCGCCATTGCCGTCGAAGCCGCCGGTTCGGCTTTCCAGGCGGACCACGTGCGGATGATTGAGCGAGAGTTCGGCGGTGTCTTCAATCGTGACCACCCGCTCGGTGAGCGGTATATAGCTGGCCAGAGCGTTCAATAGCGAGGTCTTGCCCGAGCTGGTACCGCCGGACACGAGAATGTTGCAACGCCCCTCCACCGCCGCCTGCAGCAGGCCGCGAACGGCATTGTCGAAGGCGCCGCGGGCCAGCAGGTCATCGGGCGTAAAAGGGTCCTGGCGAAATTTTCGAATCGATACGCTGGGCCCGCTGACCGCCAGTGGTTCGATGATCGCGTTGAGGCGTCCGCCGTTGGCCATGCGCGCATCGACCATCGGATTGGCTTCGTCCAGCCGACGCCCCAGCGGCGCCAGAATGCGTCGCACGATGCGCAGCACGTGACGGTTGTCGCTGAAGCGAATCGGCTCGCGCTTCAGCACGCCGTGACGCGACACGTAGATGTCCTGGTAACCGTTGACCAGGATGTCCTCCACTTCCGGGTCGGCGAGCAGATCGTCCAGCGGCCCGTAGCCGGTCAGTTCCTTGACCAGCGCGTTGGCGACCTTCTGTACTTCGTTCTCGTTGATCGGAATGCGCCACTCTTGCACGAACGTGGCGGTTTCAATACTGACGTATTTGCTCGCGGTGCCCTGCGACCAGGTCGCAATGTCGAGGCGCTGGTCCTCGATGCGGTTCAACAGAAATTCGTGCGCGGCCGACAGCGTATCGTGAAACTGCTGGGTGTGTTCGAACGGAACCAGATCGATATCCATGCTCAGCCTCCCGTGCGACCGGTCAGTGTCTTCCACCACGAGCTTCGGCTGATCGAAGCCGCATCACCCGGCATCTGCAGACGAAGCTTGCTCAGCAGCACGTTCAACGCCTTCAGGTAAGGGTCGCGCGGCGCCACCTGGTGCAGCAACTTGCCTTGACTGGCACTGGCGCGCAGCGTGCGCGAGCGCTCCGGCAGCAGACCGGCCAGGCGCAGGTTGAAACGTTTGGCGATCTTGCTGGCGCTGACGTCGTCGCCGCTATCGTGCCGGTTGATCACCAGGAACAGGCGGCGGTCGCGGAAGCCCAGCTCATCGAGCTGCCGCAAGCAGGCGTCGAGCGACACCATCGAACCGATGCTCTGATCCGCCACCAGCCAGATTTCATCGGCGTCACGCAGCAGCGGCAGCGGTATCTGCGACACCGGCAGACCACCGACATCGGCCAGCAACAAATCGAAATGGCTGCGCAGACGTTCCAGCAATAGCGGCAGGTCAGCGGTATCGGCCGGCTTTTCCAGCGTGCCCGGCGATTGCGACAACACCGTCAGCCGACTGTCGTGATTGGCAAAGGCGGTGCGGATCAAGGTGGCGTCGATGCGACGGGCGCTGAGCAGGGCGTTGTCGTAGTGAAATTCATTCGGCACGCTCAGGTACAGCGTGGCGTCGCCCGCGGGGCGACCCAGATCCAGCAGGATCACCTGTGTCTCTTTCGCAGCGGCTGTCGCCTCTTTCGCCGCCGGCTTGCCGGGCGGGCTGACCAGCGCGCCGAGATGCGCGGCCAGCGTGCTGGTGCCCACGCCAGGGCGCACGCCAAGCAACAGCACCAGCCGCCCGCTTGAATGCGCCGTAGCCGAGGCATCCGCCGGCGCGGGACGCAGTTCGCCCTGCATACGCGACAGTAATTCGCTGATGTCCTCGTCGCTCGCATCGATGTCGAGAAACTCGCTGACGCCGGCGCGCAGCGCGGCCAGCACGCCGCTGGCCTTGTCCGCGGCGATGGAGCCCACGCCCAGCAGTGAAACGCCCGGCGTTCCCAGCATCAATCGACGCGCCAGCATCGAGGAGCGCTCCGCCTCGGTCGGCGAATAGTCCAGCAGCACCAGCGGCAAGCCGGCCAGATACACCGGCTCGCGCGTACCGGCAATTTCGCGCGCATCGACCCAATGCACATTCGCCAGATGCCGCAAGCGGGCGGTGAGGCGTTGGGCATGTTTTTCGTCGGACGAATAGAACTGCAAATCCACGACCGGGGCCGGCGTGGCAATCGAATACAGCGTGGGTCGATTCGGCATGATGATTATTCCTCCCGCGTCAGCGCGAGAACCCCGGCAGTTGATCCGATCCAGCCGGGTCGAGCAGGAACGAACCCCAGACCGGCATGTTCGGGTTCACCTCATGCTCGCCGGGCAAGGGCAGGCGGGTGCCGCGCGCAAAAGGCTTGATCAAATGCGGCGTAACGATGATCACCAGCTCCTTGTCCTCACGGCTGTAGGTCAGGTCGCGGAAAAAAGCGCCGATGATCGGAATATCGCCAAGCAGCGGAATCTTGTTGACCTTGCTCAGCACCGACTGACTGACTAGGCCACCGATGACAAACGTTTCGCCGTCGCCGAGCTCAACCGTGGTGTCCGCGCGACGCGTGGTGATGGCCGGCACCGACACGCCGTTGAGCGTGACTGCGTTGGAGTAATCCAGATCGCTGGCCTCAGGCGCCACTTTCAGTGCGATGCGATCGCCCGAAAGCACCGTCGGCGTGACCGTCAAACCGATGCCGAACGATTTGTATGTGATCGTGGTGGTACCCAGGCCCTGCGGCTCCGGAATCGGCAGCTCGCCGCCGGCCAGAAAACTCGCGCTCTGACCAGACAGTGCCACCAAGCTGGGCTCGGCCAACACGCGGGCGAGGCCGTCACTTTTCAGAAGATTTAGGCTCGCATTCCATTTTCCGGCGGCCGAACTGGCCACCAGACTGAACGCCGAGGAGAGCACGCTGCTGCCCCCGCTGGCGGTATTGCTGGCGACGGTGGGACTGGACACGCCGTAGCTGAAACCGCCGTTCGCGTTGGAGAAGCTGAGGCCAAGCTGGTTCAACGCCGTCTTGTCAAATTCCACCACCTTGACGTCGACCTGCACGACCCCGCCGCTGGCGACAGTAGACGTGTCGACCACCGCACCCTTTTCGCCGACCGCCGCGGCCGCGGCCTCTCGTGCCTGTTCGTGATCCAGCATCGTGGCGGAGCTGCCGTGCAGCACGGCGCTATCGTCCTGCACGGACAGCTGCGCACTCGCGTCGTCCTGCAGTTGTCCCTGCAGCGCACTATGCACGCTCACCACCATTCGTTCGGGCGACGCCGCGCCGCGGTGCCACAGCAGCAAGGTGGTCTGGCCCGGCTTCTTGCCGACCAGCAGCGCTTGCGAGCGGCCCTTGAGCATGACCAGATCGGCGACCGCCGGATCGGCAATCGCTACCCGTTCCAGATCGTTGGCCAGAGGCAACGGGCGTTGCTCGTGCGTCTGCAGATCGAAGCTCGGTGCATCGGCGGCCAGCGCAGCGGACGTCGCCACCAGCAGCGTGACCAGCCAAGTACCGACCATCGCGTATTTGCTGGCGAAGCTGGCTGCACGCGAAAAGAAAGTCATGGAAAATATCCATCGCGTCATGGGTTGATCCGGACGGCTCGTGCACTGTCAACCGACGAACCGCGGATGATCTCGATACCGCCAGAAGATGCGTGGATACCCGCGGCACGGACCGGCTTAAAGGCGGGCTGATCCTGACCGGCCAGCCCGCTGCCGTTGACGCCGGCATAGGCCTGGTTTTCCGGCCGCAGCAGCAACTGCTTTTGATCCGCACTGAGGTCAGTACGTGCCAGGAGCACCGGTTGCGGCGCGGCAAACAGAGTGTCGTCCGGCGCGCCGTCGTCGCTCGGCGCGCGCACGCCCAGTGACAGCTTGCCGTTTTGCACGGCTAGCAGCAGCTGGTTTGCCTCACCCACCGGCACCGCAAGCACCGCGGTATGCGCCGCTGACTTGTTCGCCGAGGGAGTGGTTGACGGTAGTGAAATCTGCCTTGCGTTTTCGTCGCCGCCCGGCGCTGCCGCCTTGCCGTCGGCAGGCGCCGGCGGCGGCGTGCTCGCGCCGGACAGAGGCGGAAGATCATCGTCGCCGTAAGCCAGCACACGCAGGCGCGAAAGCAGCAGGCGCGTTTGCGAAGTGTCTACCGCCGAGTCATGCGCGCCAGGTTGCAGACTCAGTGTCGACGGCGCCTTCAGACTGACAAAAACGTCGACATAATCCCCTGGCAGCACGCGGTTGCCGGCAGCGGTCGTTTCGTCCACCGGTACGGCTATCGCGCGTTCGCCGGGCTTCAGCGCCATGGCCACGCCGCGCGCCAGGAGCTTGCCGGTTATCGCGGTACCCGCCGGAATATCAATCAATGGCACGCTGCCCACGACTGCGCTCACCGCGCCAAAAGCATCCGCGGGACGCTGCGCCCAATTAGCCACCTGCAAGGAGGAGGCAAGCAGCGGCGTACCCGCCGGCAGTGTCGTAACGGCAACCACCACGGAGGCCGAAGCGGATGAGGTGGCATCCACGCTGGGCGTCGTTGACGTACCGCCAGCTACCGGCCTTGCGACGCGTCGACCCACACTGAATGCAAGCACGGCAAGCATAATGGCGATGGTGACCAGTAGCAGGGCTGCGATGCGGGTAAATTTTTGCACAGGTAAATCCTTCTTCCAGAACCGAAATCTCAGCTACTTGTCGCGGGATCAAGTTGCACGATGGCGGTGCTGCTAATGGAGTCGAGCAGCCAGCCATATACGGCGGTCGTACCGGGAATAAACGGATGCGTCTTGTAATCGAACGAGGTGACTACCTGCACGCAGCTGAGCGCTGCGTTGGACGGGCACGCAATCGTCGACACGGCAATCGGGCCGTCAGCACAATCCGGCGTGTCGCCTGAAAATGCGAGCAGCCATTGCATCGACTCCCCGGCCACCTGGCAGGCGGTCGCTTCGCGATCCACGTTGTAGCGCAGGGCGGCGCGAGCGCCGTTATCGGCTGCCAGCGTCAGCGACTGCTTGGCGGCAAAAATCAGCACGCCGGACATCATCAACAACAGCAACGGTAAGAAGCCAAAGATGAAAGTCAGAGCGAATTCGATGGCCACCACGCCACGTTGTGCGGTACGCGTGCCACCCACTTTCGCGCGTCGCGCAGGCGATGACCCGGCACGTGAGCTGCTGGCAGTGTTTACCGAACGATTCGCGGCATTCATGCGTATCACCAGTGCGTCAAGGTCGTGAAGAACATCGTCGACAGGCCGCCGATGGCCATGTATGCGGCGTACGGCAAACCCTTGCGTCCATTTCTCGCCACGAGTACGTGCTGCCATAAACGTGACTCTGTGACCCGTATCTGCAGACCGGCAAACCCCAGCCCCGGATAGCCCATCAAATAACGCGACACCAGAATCACCACCGCATGTACGCCACCGAGCAGGCTGCCGATAATCCATATCGGCAGCAGCGCCTTGCCACCCAGCAAAAAGCCCAGCGTGGCAAAAAACTTGACGTCACCGGCGCCCATCAAACCGCCGATATAAAACGGCAACAACACCGCAAGCCCGATCGCCAACCCCATCATCGCCGTTACCAAAGGCACCGCTGTCTGGCGTGTCCAGAACCAGATCAACCAGCCCAGTCCCAGCAAGAGTGCGGCAACCAGCCACTGGTTGCGTACGCGTCGCTGGTAGAAGTCACCAACAATAACCAGTAGACAAAGCAACACGGCGACTGCTTGCAAAAATTGAGGCATGCAGCCATCCCTTGACCATCGAATAATCAATGCCCGAATATTTTCTTAATTAGATAACTGGGCAGTTGAGTAACCTTAAAATTTCTCTCCGATGCCGCAAAAAAATTTATCCGGACGGTGTGGCGGTCGCAGTCGATACTGCGGTACTCATCGCGCTAAAAAGACTGGTGTAGAGCGCGTTCAATTTCGGCGCAAAGGTGACGCCCAACGCCACTGCAACCAGTGCGGCCAGGATGCCGTACTCCAGCGCGGTGATGCCGTCTTCTTCGCGAAGAAACTTGCTGATGGAAGCGTTCATTTCAAATCCTCCGGAGCACCAGGCTCCTCAGTTGTTTGTTGCTGTAAAAACCGGTGAGTTACATCACCGTCCGATAAACCTGCGGTCCTTACCGCAGGACGACCCACCCCGTATCCGCGCTAAGAAATCTGTAAAACCTTAAGAACAACTATTTGCGAACTATCCTGCTTGCCCGTATCCCTTTGTCGCGATTTTTCAAAATAAAGATAAAGGTGTCGTGGCAGCTTGAGACGGGTTTTCAATAATCCATTCGTTCGGTTCGTATAACCCAATGCACTACCCGTGCCGACTTGCCAATCGAAACGTTCAAATGTGGCTTTTTTGTGAACCGCATCATCTTTTCCCCTCATAAAAAGCTCGGCTTTATCTTTCGCGAACTCTTACCTCAGCGCGTTTGTGGGCCGCGTCAGCTTTTCCTGATGAAATCATCATCGACTTTAACTTTCTGCCGATTCATTGAATGACTATGCACAAAAACGGCAGTGGAGGACCGCCTTCAAACCGCGTCATTACCGTTGAAACAAAAATACGCGGACAATAATGTTCGACTTACAAATAGCCAACGATCGCTGATAAAAACACATTCGCTTTTCGGCACGGCGGTTAATCGATCAAGACTAATACCGGCTCTTCGGCCATCTGCGGCATGCCGCCGAGATAGCGGGTTTACGCGCCTTGCGGAGCCGCTGCTGCCCAAATGAATCTGAGGAAAGACACTCAGCTAGCCGGGATACGGCTCTCTGGACAAACGGCCGGCGCCGGCCTGCATCACGCGGAGAACGTCAGATCGGGTTCTGGCCAGCGGCACGCGCGGTTAAAGCAGCAACACTCATGGCAAGCGAAAAGAGTCTCGTTGCCCAATTCCGACGCAGTGCCATTTGCCGTCGAATAGATTGCCCGGCACTTGCTGCCAGCACGCGATAGACATTTTGCGGGTGACGTAATACGGCAGTAAACGACTGGAATTCTTCCCGAAACGCGTTTTACTCAACCCTTGCGCGCTGGCCTGCGCGTGGCCATTACGGCGCAACGCCACGCAAAAAGTTGCGTAAAAACGGCACCGTAATCCGCCGCTGAGCGGCCAGCGATGCCTGGTCAAGCCGATCCAACAACGCCAGCAGGGCACCGAGGTCACGCGCATAGCGGGCGAACAGCCAGTCGAGCACGCTCTCATCGAGCTGGATGCCGCGCGCGATGGCCTGTGCCTTCAACACGCTGCGCCGCTCTTCGTCGTCCAGCGGCTTGAGCGAAAACTGGGCGCATGCGCCCAGCCGCGAACGCAGATCAGGCAGCGTCAGATTCAATTCTGCCGGTGTGGCGTCTGCGGCAAACAGCAGCGCGCTGCCCTCTGCTCTGGCGCGGTTGTAGAGATCGAACAGCGCATGTTCGGCCTCGCGCTGACCGGCCAGCGCAACGAGATCGTCCAATGCCAGCAATTCGCCACCCGCCACACCGCGCAGCGCAGCGGCGACATCGGTCAGCGTCGCCAACGGCAAATATTGCACGCGCCGTCCGAGCGAACCGGCCGCTTGGCAGGCCGCCATCAACAGGTGAGTGCGACCACTGCCTGGTGCACCATGCAGATACACCCAGGGAGCGCCCGGTGTTTCTGCCAGCGCCTGGACAGCGGCGACCGCGGCGGCATTGGCACCGGCATGGAAATGTTCGAACCGCTGACGACGCGGCCAACGCAGCGCGAGCGGCAGTTGCGGAATCATGCCGTTACTCGGCGACGCCGCTATCTTTCAACGGCACGGCGGCAGCTGCAACGTTGCTGCCGTCGGCGCTGTGCACGGTCACCTCGACTTCGGCAATGACCGGATCCACACCCGCCTCTTCCGTATACAGCTCGCTGTGCTGATAACGCTGCACCAGATAACGCAGCAGCACCATGATCACCGAGGCCGCCGGCAGCGCCAGCAGCACGCCGAGGAAACCGAACAAATCGCCGCCCGCCAGCACGGCAAAAATCACCGCCACCGGATGAAGGCCGATCTTGTCGCCCACCAGCTTGGGCACCAGCACATAACCTTCGAGCAGCTGGCCCACGACAAACACGCCGCAGACGATCAGCAGATGCGTCACGTCGCCGTACTGCACGAGCACCGCAATCACCGCACCGCCGAAGCCCACGATAAAGCCCAGGTACGGTACGAAACTCAGCAACCCGGCGACGATGCCGATGATCACACCCACCGAGAGCCCCGCCAGCGAAAGCGCGCCGCCGTAGAAGATGCCCAGCGCCAGCATCACCAGCAACTGGCCGCGCACGAATGCGCCGAGCACCTTGTCCGACTCGTGCGCGAGGTAGGCAATGGTCGGCTCGATCGAGCGCGGCAGCATGCGGTCGATCGCCGTCACCATGCGATCCCAGTCGCGCAGCAGATAAAACGCCACCACCGGTATCAGCACCAGGTTGGTCAGCCACAGCACGATGCCCAGACCCGAGCGCGAAACCTTGCCGAGCACTTCGGTGGCGATACTGCCGATGGAGCCAATATGCGCCTTGAGTTCGGCCAGCAGCTGATCGCTCTGGAACATCTTCGGGTCCAGATGCAGCTTGGCCTGTATCCACGGCCATGCGGTGTTTTGCGCCCATTCCCCGTAGCGCGGCAGATTGGTAATCAGGTTTTCGATCTGCCGCGACACCAGCGGGATAAGCAGCAGCAGCACGACCACGAACACGATCACCAGCACCAGAAACACGATGGTCGCGGCCAGCGCACGGCTCAGCCCCAGGCGTTCCAGCCGATCGGCCAGCGGATCGCCCAGATAGGCCAGCATGCCGGCCACGGCGAAAGGCATCAGCACGGGCGACAGCAACCACAGCAGATAAATCAGCACGGCAGCGATGGCGATCATCTGCCAGCGGCGGGAGGTGTCGTGCGTAGCGGGAATGTTCAAGGGATATACCTCAGGCCACGTCGACCAGCGACGACCAGCGTCATGTAACGATCAGGTTTCGGGTTTAGGAGAAAACGTTTTTCCGCCGCTGTCGCCCGCTCAATGCAGGCGGCATTGGCAGGGCCAGCGGACTAGCGACTCAGGACACGGCAATCAATGCAGCCAGCTCAGCGTGGCGTCGGCGCCGTTGTGCGCCTGCTTGCCGAGCAACAGGCGTCCACTGGCGGCAAGGTTGGCCGCCAGGGCGCTCAGCGGCTCCGATGCCTTGACGTCCAGCAATACGCCGTTGTCCTGGGCGCCCAGCGTGCTGACGTTGCTCACCGACGGATCAGCACGCAGCGTCGACAGCAGGCTGGCGTAATCCATCGCCGATTTCAGCCCGTCGACCCACACCTTGCCTTCGCTGACGCCGGCGCCAATCACGTTGAGCTGCTTGCCGATGCGGTCGACCATGCCGTTACCCGCGTCGGCCAGCACCGCATCTTCGGTCGCACCGGACGTGCTCCATTTCTGCGTCTGACCACCGGAGATCAGGGTCCACGAGGCTCCCCCGTTATGCAGGCTGCCGACCAGCACCAGACCCGTGTGGTACTGCTGGTTGATCGCCGCCAGGGTGGTGGCATCAGCCGCGGAGACCTTGCCGACATCCGGCGGATTGTCGGCGTCCGGGTAGCTCACGCTGGTGCCGCGTGCGCCGGCGGCCGACGCCAGGCTGCCCAGCGACGAACGATCGAATAGCTGGCCGTCCGCACCCTGCACCAGCAGCAGCACCGGCGGCTTTACGCCCGCGCTGGGGACATTGAGCGTCGTCGATACCAGCCGGCGCACGGTGCCCGGTTCGAAATCCACCTGCAGGCTGAGCCCGCCTGCCGCCCGCTGGTACTGGTAACGGCGCACCAGCGAACCCGGGTTTTTCATCGCGCCGTCGTAGCCAGGGTTGCTGCGCAAGTCACGGCCACCGGCGATGCGCGTGAGCACCTGCACCAGCGCGCTGGAAAAAGCGGCGTCGCGCTGGGCCGGCGTCGTATCGGTAACCGGCACGATGACGGAATAGGGCGATGCGGGCGCTGACGGCGCCGCTGCGGTCTGATCCTGCGCATGCAGCGACGGCAAAACGGCAAAGCCGATAAGCAACGTGACGAGCAATAGCCGCGAAAGGCGCATGAGCATGGGTATCTTGATGTGGGAAATCACCCGGGAAGTCTGCCTAATCGCGTCGCCAGCGTCCATCGTGGCGACAAGCTGCTTATCTATCGAGGTGAGCGGCGCTGCCGGTCGCTCGGCACATACTGCTAAACTTGCGCGCTTATTCCATGCCGGTTGACGCCATGTCTGACGCCCTCACCTACCGCGCCGCCGGCGTTGATATCGACGCCGGCAATGCCCTGGTCGAACGCATCAAGCCCCTGGTCAAACGCACCTTTCGACCGGAAGTGATGGGCGGACTGGGCGGTTTCGGCGGCCTGTTCGATCTCTCCGGCAAGTACAAGGAGCCGGTGCTGGTCTCCGGCACGGACGGTGTGGGCACCAAGTTGAAGCTGGCGCAGATCCTGGGTCGGCACGACACCATCGGCATCGACCTGGTCGGCATGTGCGTCAACGACGTGCTGGTGCAGGGTGCCGAGCCGCTGTTCTTCCTCGACTATTTCGCCACCGGCAAACTTGACGTGGAAACCGCCGTGGCCGTGGTCGGCGGCATCGCCAAGGGTTGCGAGCTGGCCGGTTGTGCGCTGATCGGCGGCGAAACGGCCGAGATGCCCGACATGTATCCACCGGGCGAATACGACCTGGCCGGCTTCACCGTCGGCGCGGTTGAAAAGTCGCAGATGCTCAGCGGCGATGCCATCACTGCCGGCGACGTGGTTCTCGGCGTAGCCTCCAGCGGCCCGCATTCCAACGGCTATTCGCTGATTCGCAAGATTCTCGAGCGCGCCGGCAATCCATTGGATATGGAAGTGGGCGGAGAAAAGCTGGCCGATGCGCTTATGGCGCCGACCACCATCTATGTAAAAGCGATCCTGGATCTGCTCAAGCAAGGTTCGGTGCACGGCATGGCGCACATCACTGGCGGCGGCCTGAAGGAAAACATCATTCGCGTGGTGCCTGACGGCCTGGGCATTGCGCTGGACGCCAGCACCATCGTGTTGCCGCCAGTGTTCGACTGGCTGATGCGCGAAGGCAGCGTGGCGCGCGAGGAAATGTGGCGCACGTTCAACTGCGGTGTCGGCTTCACCGTCATATTGCCGAAAGACGCCGTGAGCGCGACCAGTTCCCTGCTGCAGAAACACGGCCTGGCCAGCTCGATCATCGGAGAAGTCATTACTGCACAGGGCGACGAGCGCGTGCAGATCGGCTGACCGGCCACAGGTCGAACAGCCATGGATACGCCTTTGCGGATCGCCGTGCTCGCCTCCGGGCGCGGCAGTAATCTCGGCGCACTAATCGCTGCGCGCGACCGCGGCGAGCTGCCGGTCGAGTTTGCGCTGGTCGCCAGCGACAAGGCATCGGCCACGGCGCTGCGACTGGCCGAAGCCGCGGATATTCCGACGCTGGCACTCAATCCGAAAAGCTACCCGAACCGCCGCGCGTTTGACCTCGACCTGTTTGAGCGTATCAGCGCCAGCGGTGCCCAGCTGCTGGTACTGGCCGGCTTCATGCGGATACTCGACAGCGAGGTGCTGACGCCGTGGATCGGACGCATCGTCAATATCCACCCGTCGCTGCTGCCGAAATATCGCGGCCTGCACACGCACAGGCAGGCACTCGCGGCCGGTGATCGCGTGCATGGCGCAAGCGTGCACTTTGTCACCGCTGAACTCGACGGCGGCCCGGTGATTGCGCAGGCAAGCATTGCCATCGAAACAGACGATGACGAACAGCGGCTGGCCGAGCGGCTGCTGCCGCTGGAGCATCAGCTGCTGACTGCCACGGTGAGCGCCCTGGCAACCGGACGTGCGGCGCTTGTGGGTGACCGCGTGCGGTTCGACGGTGAAATGCTTACTCAGCCGCAGCAATTGATCCACGGCCGGCTGGTCGACGCCGCCTGATTTCCTCTGGGCAGATTTTTTTACGGCATGGATTTCGCTGGCCGGCTCTCCACGGCCACGCTCTCCACGGCACGTTCAGCATCGTTAGGCAAAAATCCACGCATGAATAAACTGACTCGTTTCTCCGCTCTCGCCGCCGGCTTCGCGCTGGCTCTTGCCACCGGTACCGCGATGGCCGCGGCTCCGCATCCATTTACTGCGCACTATCAGGTGCTCAGCAACGGTCAGTCGATCGGCGACGCGACCATTACGCTCAGCGCTGCCGGCAACGGTGAATACACGTACAGCAGCCAGAGCAAAGGTACCGGCGGCATGGCCGCCATGATGGGCGCCAGCTCGAAAGAAACCACGCGTTTCCGCTGGCAGAACGATGCACCGGAGACGTTGAGCTACGACTACGCGATGCAGAGCTCGTTCAAGAACAAGGAGCGTCATATGAGCGTGGACCCGGCATCGGGCAAGGTTAGCGTTGACGAGAGCAAGGGCGCCAGCAGCTATGCCGGTGTGCCGGGCATGGCCGACCGCAACAGCCTGCCGCTGGCGATCGGGCTGGCGCTGGTTAGTGGCAAGCAGGCCGTGACGGTGCCGGTTGGCGTGCGCCAGGGCGTGGAGCAGCAGCAGTACAAAGTGACCGGCACCGAGTCGGTGCAGGTACCTGCCGGCAAGTTCAACGCCGAAAAGGTCTCGCGCACCGATGACGGCAGCAAGCGCTTCGACGCGTGGTACGTGCCGCAGAAATACCCGGTGCCGGTGCAGCTCACCCAAGCTGACGGCGGCGGACTGACGCTGCAGCTGGTCAGCTTCAGTCAAAACTGAGCTGACGGCTCCACCGACAGATTCCGTCGAATAAAAAGGCCGCTCGCGCGGCCTTTTTTATCTCTCGCTTTTCGAGTAACAGATCACCTGAAAAACGTGGGATCAGTTCGGCAGGCGGCGAATCTTGGCGCCCAGTACGCCGAGCTTTTCCTCGATGTTTTCGTAGCCCCGATCGATGTGATACACCCGATCCACAACGGTATCGCCCTTGGCCACCAGTCCGGCCAGCACCAGACAGGCAGACGCGCGCAGGTCGGTAGCCATGATCGGTGCACCGCTCATCTCGTTTACGCCCTTGACCACGGCCGTATTGCCTTCGAGATGGATATCCGCGCCCAGCCGCTGCAGCTCATGCGCGTGCATGAAACGGTTTTCGAACACGGTTTCGGTGACTACGCCAGTACCTTCGGCAACGCAGTTGAGCGCGGTGAACTGCGCCTGCATGTCGGTCGGAAAAGCCGGGTACGGCGCGGTGTTTATGTTGACCGCTTTTGGCCGGCGCCCTTGCATGTCCAGCTCGATCCAGTCCGGTCCGGTGGAAATGTGCGCGCCGCATTCCTCGAGTTTGGCCAGCACGGCGTCCAGCGTGTCCGCGCGCGCATGGCGCGCACGCACCTTGCCGCCGGTCATTGCCGCACCGACCAGAAACGTGCCGGTCTCGATGCGGTCGGGCAACACGTCGTATTCGGCGCCATGCAGGCGTTCGACGCCGTGGACCACGATGGTCGACGTGCCCGCCCCCTCGATCTGCGCGCCCATCGCGATCAGGCAGTTGGCCAGATCCACCACCTCGGGCTCCTGTGCGGCGTTCTCGATGATGGTCGTGCCCTGTGCCAGCGTCGCTGCCATCAGAATATTTTCGGTGCCGGTGACGGTGACCATGTCCATCAGGATACGAGCGCCACGGAGCCGCTTCGCGCGGGCCTTGATATAGCCGTTTTCGACGGTGATTTCCGCACCCAGCGCCTGCAGCCCGCGAATGTGCTGGTCGACCGGACGCGAACCGATGGCACAGCCGCCTGGCAGCGACACTTCGGCCTGGCCAAAACGCGCCACCAGTGGACCCAGCACCAGGATCGAGGCGCGCATCGTACGCACGAGATCGTACGGCGCGATGCAGGTGTTGGTGGTGCGTGGATCGATGTGCATCTTCATGCGGTCGTCCAGCACCAGCTGCGCGCCCATCTGGCCGAGCAGCTCAATAAACGTGGTCACGTCATGCAGGTGCGGCACGTTGCCGATGCTGACCGGCTCGTCGGCCAGCAGGCAGGCTGCAAGTATCGGCAACACGGCGTTCTTGGCGCCGGAAATGCCGACCTCGCCGTTGAGCGGCACGCCGCCGCTGATCAAGATCTTTGCCATCATGTTCCTTAAGTAAAAATTAGGGTGAGGGGATTTACGGCTGCAGCCATTAACGGCGCGCCGTGGCTTCCTCGGGAGTAAGGGTTTTCAGGGCCAGCGCATGGATCGCGCCGCCCATCAGGTCGCCCAGCGTGGCGTAGACCAGCCGGTGACGAGCCAGTGGCAGCTTGCCGGCAAACTGACTGGCGACCACGGTGGCCTCAAAATGCACGCCGTCGGCACCACTGACCTCGACCTGCGCGCCGGCCAGGCCGTTTTCTATCAATGCCTGGATGCTGGATGGGTCCATGAGATCAGGGTTTCCTGGGTTTGCGGTAGGTTGAAGCCGGCGCACGGGCGATGGGAGAGGGCCGCGGCCATGTACAAGGGAGTGCCGGCAAGGGAATCCAATGCGTCGGCGTATGACGTTAAAATGCGAATGTGCCATGGTAATGGAAATAAGCGGGCACAGAAATGTAAGGTTGCACGGAATCGACGACTTGCGGCAACGCGACGTTCGTCTGCAGTGGTTACAAACAGTGCTTACAAAATAACCGCCGTCGCTGACTTCACCTCTATCGAGCACAAATGAACGCACGCATCGCCCCGCCCGTCGATATCGCTCTGGATCCCGACAGGATCGTACGCAGCGCGCGGTCGGTGATCGGCGTCGAAGCGGCGGCTATCGGTGCACTCGAGCCGCGCATCGGATCGGAGTTTGTCCAGGCCTGCCGGATCATTCTGGCGTGCCGCGGCCGGGTCGTAGTCAGCGGCATGGGCAAGTCCGGGCATGTGGCGCGAAAGATCGCCGCCACCCTGGCGTCCACCGGCACACCGGCCTTTTTTGTGCACCCGGGCGAGGCCAGCCACGGTGATCTGGGCATGATCCTGCCCGAAGATGTGGTGCTGGCGCTGTCCTACTCCGGCGAAACCGACGAGCTGCTGTTCATTCTGCCGATGATCAAGCGCCAGGGCATTCCGCTGATCGTGATCGGCGGCAGGGCGGAGTCGTCGCTCGCCAGGGAAGCCAACGTTTTTATAGACGGCAGCATCACCTGCGAGGCCTGCCCGCTGGGCCTGGCGCCCACCACCAGCACCACCGCCGCGTTGGTTCTGGGCGATGCGCTGGCAATCGCCCTGCTCGAGGCGCGCGGCTTTACCTCGGACGATTTTGCGCGCTCGCATCCAGCCGGCAGCCTGGGCCGCCGACTGTTACTGCATATCAGCGATGTGATGCATAGCGGTGCCGATGTGCCCCGTGTGCCGCCCGATGCCAGCATCAGCACCGCGCTGGTAGAAATGACGCGCAAGCACCTGGGCATGACCGCCGTGGTCGATGCCAGTGAACGTCTGCTGGGCGTATTCACCGACGGCGACTTGCGCCGCGCGCTGGACGACGTCGGTGTCGACCTGCGCGGCGCCAAGGTCGGCGAACTGATGACGCGAAATCCGAAAACTATCGGTGCCGGCAAGCTCGCTGCCGAAGCCGCGCAGCTGATGGAGAAACTCAAGATCAATGCGCTGCTGGTCGTCGATGATGAACAGCGCGTGGTGGGCGCGCTGAACATTCATGATCTGCTCCGTGCTCGCGTGGTGTGATCCGCCCGAGAGGCCGCAGCAGGCGGCGAGAGTTGACCTGCCACAGCCTGTTCTCGCCTCACCGTCCTCGTCTCTTTCCCCAAGGCAACTGCCGCCGTGACTTCAAGCTATCTCGCTGACATTCCTAAAGACATTTTGGCCCGTGCGGCCAAGATTCGCGTCGCCGCATTCGACGTCGATGGCACATTAACCGACGGCCGTCTCTGGTACGGCGAGGATGGTCACGAGACCAAGGTTTTCCATGTGCACGACGGGCTGGGCTTGAAACGATTGATGCAAAACGGCGTGACCGTGGCCATCATCAGCGCGCGCATCAGCCACCCGGTCGCCGTGCGGGCAGAAGAGCTGGGCATTGCACACGTTTATCAGGCGCAGGACGACAAGGCTGGCTGCCTGCGCGAGCTGCTTGATGCCCTCAATCTTTCCGCGGATCAGGCTGCCTTCGTGGGCGATGACCTGCCCGACCTGCCGCCGATGCAGATCGCCGGCCTGGCCGTCGCCGTGGCCAACGCGCATCCACACGTGATCGAGCAGGCGCATTGGCGGACCAGCCAGAGCGGCGGATTCGGCGCAGCGCGCGAAGTAAGTGATCTGATCCTGCATGCCCAAGGCAAGGACGGCGTGGCGGCGCCAGCGGTATGAGTGTAGGCCGCTATCTGCGTGATCGCGGCGTGCTTGCGGCAACGCTCGGCATCGCGCTGCTGGCCGGCGTCGGTCAGCTGGTGCTGTTGTGGATCGGCCCCGAGGCGCCGTCGAACGATTTTGTCGGGCCACCGCGGTCGGGTTACACCTTGATCAACAGTCACGTGACCGAATACAACATCACTGGCGAGCAAAGCATGCGCCTGCAGTCGCCACATATCGAACGACGCGAAGGCGACGAGTCGCTCTATCTGAACTCGCCGACCTTCCAGCTGCCACCGAAAGTACCGGGCTTGCCGGACTGGAACGGCGACTCGCTCTACGGCTGGGTCAACAAGGACGGCACCCTGCTGAAACTTCAGGGCCCGGTCTATCTGCACCGTCCTGCCTACACTGACACCAAGGGTGTCGCGCAGGCGGAGACCACCATGCACACATCCGAAGTCACCGCGTGGCCGAAGGATCAACGCATGGAAACCGCCGAACCAGCGAAAATCGTGCAGGGCCCACGTACAATAAGCGGAGTCGGCATGCGTGCCAGCCTCAACGACAACCATCTGGAGCTGCTCGATGCTTCCCACATCATCTTCCCGCCACGCACGCCCAAGCCGCCCTCTGTTCGGCCTGCTGCTCCTAAGCCTGCTCGCGCTGCAGCCAGCGATAGCAAGACAGGATGATCGGCAAAAGCCGATGGATCTGCACGCAACATCCACCGATGGTTTCAACATGCCGAATTCCATCACCACGCTGACCGGCAACGTCATCGCGGTTCAAGGCACGCTGAAGATGACGGGCGCCAAAGCGCTATTAAACATCGACGGCGATACGCAGATCAGCCACATCCACGTTATTTCTTCGCCCGGGAAGCTCGCGCACATCGAGCAAATCGACGATGCCGGCAACCTGATGACCGGTGACGCCGACACGCTGGACTACGACAACATTAACGGCATTGCCGTGCTGACCGGCCATGCGGTAGTGCACCAGCAGGGGCGCGGCGAATCGCACGGTGACAAGCTGACCTACAACACGCAGACCCAGCAGATGACCGGCACCAGTGGCGGCGACGGTCAGGTCCATATGGTCATCCTGCCCAAGCCACAGCCAGCAGGTGGCGCCAAACCGGCCGCAACGACACCACCGCCAGCTGCGGCCGCAGCGCCCGCTCCTGCCAGCACCGCTGCTACACCGAAGCAACCCTGACCAATGCTTTCTGCCGAAGGTCTGCAAAAAAGCTTCAAGGCACGCAAGGTCGTGCGCGACTTTGCGTTCTCGATCCGCGAAGGCGAAGTCGTGGGTTTGCTGGGTCCCAACGGCGCCGGCAAGACCACCTGCTTCTATATGGTCGTCGGGCTGATCGAGGCCGATGCCGGCAGCATCAAGCTGGACAAGCAGGACATCACCGGCCTGCCGATGCATTCGCGCGCCAAGCTGGGTATTGGTTATCTGCCGCAGGAGGCGTCGGTGTTCCGCCGGCTCAGCGTGTCGGACAATATCCTCGCCGTGCTGGAATTGCGCGATGGCCTCAGCCAGCAGCAGCGCGCCAGCGAACTGGAAAGCCTGCTCGACGAACTGAAGATCGGCCATATCGCCGATCAGAAAGGCATCAGCCTGTCCGGCGGCGAGCGTCGACGCGTGGAAATTGCCCGCGCGCTGGCCGCGCAGCCGCGCTACATGCTGCTGGACGAACCGTTTGCCGGCGTCGACCCGATCTCGGTCGGCGAAATCCAGCGCATCGTGCGGCATCTGAAAGAGCGTGGCATCGGCGTGCTGATCACCGACCACAACGTGCGCGAGACGCTGGGCATCTGCGACCGTGCCTATATCCTCAACGACGGTGAGGTGCTGTCGCGCGGCACGCCGGCGCATATCCTGGCCGATGAGAAGGTGCGCGAGGTCTATCTGGGCCGTGAATTCCGCCTCTGATGCCGCGGTCACGGTTTTCTTTGGCTGCTGCCTATGGCCGCACCGTCAACCACGCGTTAGGATGTGAACGGATTCATTTGATAGGGCTGGCATGAAACCTGCTCTCCAGTTTCGACTTCATCAGCAGCTGACCCTCACGCCGCAACTGCAGCAAGCCATTCGCCTGCTGCAACTGTCGCAACTGGAGCTGGAAGCGGAGCTGCGCCAGATCGCCGAAGGCAACCCGCTGCTCGAGTTTGCCGAAGAGAGCGACGACGTCGAATCAACGGATAGCGACAACGCCGACGTCGATTACAGCGAACGTCCCAGCGCGGCTGCCGGCACCGAAAACGATCACAGCAACGATGACACGGGCGAATGGGCCGACGGTGGCGGCAGCGCCGAATCGCCGATTGATTTTTCCAGCAGCAGCCTCGGCAGCAAGAGCAGCAGCACCGCTTCGCGCAGTGACGAGGATTTCGAGCCGCAGAACGCTGCGCCGGAAACCTTGCAGCAGCACCTGCTGTGGCAGCTCAACATGGCCTCGTTCACGCCGCGCCAGCATGCCATTGCCGCGGTGCTGATCGACGCGATGAATGCCGACGGCTACCTTACCGACGGCCTGGAGATTCTGCTCGGCGCCCTGCCGGACGGTCTCAAGGCCAGCCTTGAGGAAATGGAAGCCGTGCGCCGCCGGCTGCAGGGCTTCGATCCGGCGGGCGTTGGCAGCATTGACCTGCGTGACTGCCTGCATGTGCAGCTGGAACAATTCGCGCCCGACACGCCGCACCGCGAGCTGGCGCTGCGTATCGTCGACACCGAACTGGAACTGCTCGCCCGCAATGACACCACCCGGCTGGCCCGTCGCCTGCGCGCCAGCGAAGAGGACGTGGTTTCGGCAGCCATACTCATCCGCAGCCTCGATCCTCGCCCGGGCGCCGCACTCGACACCACGCCGGTGGAATACGTGGCGCCGGATGTCTACGCGAGGCGCGACGGCACCCGATGGCGGGTCAGTCTGAATGCCGACTGCCAACCCAAGCTGGGCCTCAACCAGCACTACTGCGGCCTGATCGCCCGCGCCCGCGGCGAAGACGCCAGCTGGATGCGCGGTCAGTTGCAGGAGGCCCGCTGGCTGATCAAGAGCCTGGAATCGCGCGCCGAAACCCTGATCAAGGTGGCCGAAGTGATCGTGCGCCGGCAAAGCGCCTTCCTCGACTACGGCCCCGAGGCGATGCACCCGCTGGTGCTGCGCGAAGTGGCCGAAGAAGTCGGCATGCATGAGTCAACTATCTCCCGTGTGACGACGCGCAAATATCTGCATACGCCACGTGGTACGTTTGAGCTGAAATACTTTTTCTCCAGCGGCGTCTCCACCGAAGACGGCGGCAGCGCATCGGCCACGGCGATCCAGGCGATGCTGCGCAAGCTGATCGGCGCCGAAGACGCGCGTAAACCGTTATCCGACCAGGCCATCGCCGAGGAACTGCATCGCAAAGGTATCCAGGTTGCCCGCCGCACCGTCGCCAAATATCGCGAAGGCCTGCGCATCCCCAGCTCCAGCGAGCGTCAACGCGCCAGTTGATTCATCGCACAACGCGCTCGGGAACTTGTCGATATCTGAAGCGTCCACATACCTGTAGAGAGTGAAAAACGATAGGTCGCTGCCGCATGACAGCTTCCTATCGCACCCGCCGCGAAACGCGGCAATGCACCAAGTAGAGGAGGCGCCCATGCAATTCCAACTCAGCGGTCAGCATATTGAAGTCACTCAGGCCTTACGGGACCACGTTACTGCCAAACTCGACAAACTCACGCGACTCGACAACAGGCTGATCAGTCTTTCGGTCGTCCTTTCCGTCGACAAGCTGCAGCAGTTTGTTGAAGGCACCCTGGCCGCAACCGGCGCCACCCTGCACGCCGAAGCCGCTGAAACCGATATGTACGTCTCCATCGATGTGATGTTCGACAAGCTGCTCTGTCAGCTGCGCAAGCATCGCGAAAAAATCAGTGATAAACACCAGCGCGAGGCGCGCGAAGTCCGCCTGGCGGTATAACTCCACGACCACGGCCCGCTCCGCCACTGATCAACGATCGGTGGCACGGCGGGCCGATCTGTCTCAAGTCATCGGTCAAGGCACTGCAGCCAGAGCGCTGAGGCGCTCGAACTGGCACAATGGTCACGCTGCCGCACTCGCCCATCGGGCTGACATCGCGGCACGAGGGATCAGTACTTGGACCGGATCAGCGCGCGACAACTTTACGATGGCGTTCACGAACGCATGGGCCTGCGCTGGGTTTCCGGCATGCGTGGCGAAGGGCGTGCGCTCGATCCCGGGGCAGCGCAATCGCGTCGGCCGTCGCTGATCGGCTATCTCAATGTCATCTATCCCAACAAGATCCAGATCATCGGCACCGAGGAACTGAATTTTCTCGACGGGCTGGATTCGCGCCAGCGCTGGGAAGTGATCCACAAGGTCGCCGCCTATCAGCCGGTGGCGCTGATCGTCAGCAAGGACCAGTCGATTCCTTCGGACCTGCGCGAAGTGGCCGAAGAAACCAACACGCCGCTGTGGATCAGCCCCAAGCGCGGGCACGAGCTGCTGACCTATCTGCAATATCACCTTGCACGCCTGCTGGCGGCCAAGACCACCCTGCACGGCGTGTTTCTCGAGGTTTTTTCGATCGGCGTGCTGATCACCGGCGAAGCCGGCTCGGGCAAGAGCGAGCTGGCGCTGGAACTGATCAGCCGCGGCCATCGCCTGGTCGCCGACGACGCCACCGAGTTCACCCTGATTGCGCCGGACGTGATCGATGGCGCTTGCCCCGAGCTGCTGCAGGATCTGCTCGAAGTGCGCGGACTGGGCGTGCTCAATATCCGCGAAATGTTTGGCCACATGTCGGTCAAGCCGTCCAAATACCTGCGTCTGGTAATCCATCTGAAGCCGCTGCGCGACGGAGAAGATACCGACGCGCTCACGCGCCTTACCGGCGACATTGGCCATCGCGACATCTTCGATGTTGCCGTGCCGATGATCACCATCCCGGTGGCGTCGGGACGCAACCTTTCCGTGCTGGTGGAAGCGGCCGTGCGCAGCCATGCGCTGAAGAGCAAGGGCATCGATCCCGCACAGACCTTTATCGACCGCCAGGCGCACCAGCTGCGCCGGCTGGCGCCATGGTGATGCCATGACTGACGACAGCAGGCCCCTGATCACACCCATGGTCGACGCCCACGAAATCCAGCTGATCGTGCTCACCGGTTTGTCCGGCGGCGGCAAGACCGTCGCCTTGCGTGCGCTGGAAGATCTGGACTTCTACTGCGTCGACAACCTGCCCTCCGCCCTGCTGCCTCAGCTGGTCAACGCCGTGATCAGCGGTCACGAAGGCACCAGCAGCAACGGCGTGCACCGACGTATTGCCGTCGGCGTCGACGTGCGCAACCGGGGCACCGATTTCTCGCAAATGCCGAAAGTGCTTTCGGATCTGGCCGCCGCCGGCGTGCAGGTGCAGCTGGCCTTTCTGGATTGCCGCGACGAGGTATTGATCAAGCGTTACTCGGAGAGCCGGCGCCGTCATCCGCTGGCGATGCGCGGCGTGTCGCTGGCCGATGCCATCGCCGAGGAGCGCCGCCTGCTGCGTCCGTTGATGGCGATTGCGGAACGGGTGATCGACTCCAGCGAGCTCAACGTGCATCAGCTGCGTCGGCTGATCGCCACGGCTTACGCACGCGCGACCGGCGGGCTGACGCTGATGTTCCAGTCCTTCGCGTTTCGTCGCGGGCTGCCGCTCGATGCCGACTTTGTCTACGACGCGCGCTGCCTGCCCAACCCGCACTGGCAGCCGCATCTGCGGCCACTGTCGGGCAAGGACGCCGCAGTACGCGAGTTTCTCGATACCGAACCGCTGGTCGGCGAATACTTCGCCGATACCACGCGCTGGCTGGATGCCTGGTTGCCACGCTTCGAACAGGACGACCGCAGCTACATCACGATTGCCATCGGCTGTACCGGCGGTAGACATCGTTCGGTGTATCTGGTTGAAAAGCTTGCCGCACACTATCGCGACCGTCGCGATCAGGTGCTGACCTTCCATCGCGAAATCGAATGATCATCATGCCTTGCACAACCACCTCAGGTACCCGGGCATGAATGTCAGCGTGCTGTTGATGACCCACGAAGCCGTCGGTAATGCGCTGATCGCTGCCGCGCATCACGTCATGCCCAAGCTGCCCTTGCAGGTTGCTGCGGTGGAAATACCGCCGCAAGCTGACCCGGACGTGATGCGCACGCTTACCGCGCGTCACGCGCGCGAACTCGATCACGGCGACGGTGTCCTAGTGCTGGCCGATCTGTATGGCGCCACGCCATGCAACATCGGTCTGTCGCTCGGCGCGCTCGGCGTGCATCTGCGCTGCGTGTCCGGACTCAACCTGCCCATGCTTTTGCGTGTGCTCAATTACGCGGACAAACCGCTGGACGAACTGGCCGAAATTGCGGCCAGCGGTGGCCGCGGAGGAATCTTTATCGACCATGCCTGATCCTATCTATGCTTGAGCAAGAAATCGTCGTTTCCAACAAACTGGGCCTGCATGCGCGCGCCTCGGCCAAACTGGTGCAGCTCGTTCAAGGGTTCAAATCCACCGTATGGCTGGTCAGTCGCGGCCGCGAGGTCAACGCCCAGAGCATCATGGGCGTGATGATGCTGGCCGCCGGTATCGGCACGCCGCTGATCATTCGTGCCGACGGCGCGGATGAGCAGGCCGCGGTGACTGCCGTCGCGGATCTGTTTGCACGCAAGTTCGACGAAGGGGCTTAAGGATGGAGCTTGGAACGGGGAACACGGAACGGGGAACAGTAGCGCTTGAGGTGTGCCCGGGAACGTATGCTCTTTTTGCTGTCTATCCAACGCTGCTTCTTTTTCACTCGACGCCACACGTTCTCCATTCCCTGTTTCCCGCTTCCTGTTCCGAGGGAGCCGCGCTATGAGGATTGTCCTCAGCGGCACGGTTGCCGCTCATGGCATGGCGTTGGGCCGCGCACGTCTCGTGCAGCCCAGTCGTTACAGCGTCGACACCCGACCGCTGGCCGAGGACGAAGTCGAGGAACAGATCGAGCTGCTGCATCGCGCACTGGAGACCGCCCGGCAGGAGCTGCACGAGCTGCGCGGCAAACTGCACGGCGCACTCGCGCGGGAGGTTACCGAATTCATCGACGCGCACAGCCTGCTGCTGGACGACAGCGAGCTGCTGCGCGGGCTCGACGACATGATCCGGATCGGCCACTACCGTCCCGGCGCCGCGCTGAAAAAGCAGCGCGATCGTTTGTCCGCCGTGTTCGAGGCTATGGACGATCCCTACCTGCGCAGCCGCAAGGAAGACATCGAGCAGGTCATCAACCGGGTGATCTCCGCGCTGCAGCGGCAGACCAGCCCGGAAGAACGCAAGCTCGCCGCGCGCGTCGGTGAAATCATCATTGCCGACAGCATCGCGCCGGGCGACATGGCGCAGCTGGCCGGCAACGGCCTGCTCGGCGTGGTCGGCAGTTCCGGCAGCCCGTATTCGCACAGTGCCATCCTCGCCCGCAGCCTCGGCCTGCCGATGCTGGTCGGCACGCGCGATGCGCTGTCGAGCATCCACGACGACGACCTGCTTCTGCTGGACGCCGAAAACGGCCACGCCGTGGTGCATCCGAACGCGCAGGACCTGTCGCGATACCGTGCCTGGCAGCGCGACGCGGCGATCGAAGGCCGGCGCCTGGCCATGCTGGCCAACGCGCCCACCCGCACCCGCGATGGCGTGGAAATCTGCCTGTACGCCAATGCCGAAAGCAGCACCGACGTTGCCTCGGCGCGCGCACGTGGCGCCGACGGTGTCGGCCTGTATCGCACCGAGTTCCTGTTTTTGCGGCACAAGGAGCTACCGTCGGAAGACGAGCAGTTCATTGCCTATCGTGATCTGGTGATGGGCATGGGCGGCCTGCCCGTGACCATCCGCACGCTCGATCTTGGCGCCGACAAGGCCGATGCCGCCGGGCTGGTGGTGCGCGGCGAGGAAAACCCAGCGCTCGGCGTGCGCGGCGTGCGCCTGTCGCTGCGTTATCCGGCCGTGTTCACCACGCAGATTCGCGCGATCCTGCGCGCCGCCTGCTACGGGCCGGTGCGCGTGCTGGTGCCGATGGTCACCCAGCCGGATGAACTGATCGCCGTGCGCACGCTGTTCCGGCTGGCGCGGCAGGAGCTGAAACGCGAAAACGTCGACCTGCCCGAGAAGCTGATGCTGGGCGCGATGATCGAAGTGCCGGCCGCGGCGATCAACGTGCGCGCGCTGCTGGAACACGCCGACTTTCTTGCCATCGGCACGAACGATCTTGCGCAGTATGTGCTGGCCGCCGATCGCGGCAACGACGCGTTGGAAAACATCTACAACCCGCTGCAGCCGGCGCTGCTGCGTCTGCTGTCGCACGTGATCAGCGCTGGCCGTCGCGCGAAGAAACCGGTGAGCCTGTGCGGCGAAATTGGCGGCGATGTGAACTTCACCGCACTGCTGCTGGTACTGGGCCTGTGCGAATTCAGCATGCATCCGAGCCAGATCCTGCTGGTGCGTGATCGCCTCGCCACGCTCGACCATGCGTATCTCCGTCGACAGGCCCCGCGCCTGCTGCGCGCCAACACGCATGAACAGGCCGAGGCCTTGATGGGCGAAATTCTCGGCGAGCGCCTGCCGCCCGCCGATCACGTGCCCAGCTGATTCCTCCGTTTCGCTGCCGCCACGGCTATGCGGCACGCCTTCCATGATTTTCTTGCTTATCCGGCACTTGCATAGCTGACGCCCAATGGTACTAATATTAGTACCATGCCGCTCTCACCTACCCAGCAAACCCTGCTCGATTACCTGCGCGACCACATCGATGCGCAGGGCTATCCGCCGTCGCAGATGGAGATTGCGGCAGCGCTGGGCTTTCGGCAGAACCGCTCCGCGCGGCTGCATCTGGAGGCGCTGGCCAAGGCCGGTCATATCGAATGGTTGAGCGGCCAGGCGCGCGGTATCCGGCTGATCAACCGTCATGCGCCGGCCAAGCTGATGCAGGTGCCGCTGCTCGGCCGCGTGGCGGCGGGCAAGCCGATCGCATCGGATGCCGAGGTGCGTCGCCAAGTCTCGCTGGACGCCTCGCTGTTCCACCTGCGCCCCGATTACCTGCTGGAAGTGCTCGGCGAATCGATGCTGCTCGATGGCATCCTGCCGCATGACCTGATCGGCGTGCACCGCACACCCGAAGCGCGCAGCGGCCAGACCGTAGTCGCTCGGCTCGATGGCGAGTTCACCGTCAAGCGGCTCGAGCGCAAGGGCGCGCGCATCCGCCTGTTGCCGCGCAATCCAGCATTCGCCCCGATCAAGGTCGACCCGCGCAGCAGCGACTTCGCCATCGAAGGCCTGTTCGCCGGGCTGATCAGGCCGAGCTGATGGCCAGCGTCGTCGCCCTCGACAGCCTGCTTGATTCACGCCGGGTCTGGCGCGGCCAGCCGCAGCAGCGCGCACCGTCAAAACAGCCGACCGGCTTTGCCGCGCTCGATTCGCAGCTACCCAGCGGCGGCTGGCCGGAATCAGCGCTTAGTGAACTGCTGCTGCCGATGGACGGCATCGGCGAGCTGCGCCTGCTGTGGCCGACGCTGGCGCGGCTATCGCAAGCCGGCGACGCCTCGCCCGATGGAAAAATCGCGCTGATCGCCCCGCCCTATCTGCCGTTTGCCAGCGCCTGGGCAAACGCCGGCGTGCGTCTGGAGAAGCTGCAGATCGTACTGGCCCAACCGCGCGACGTGCTGTGGGCCACCGAGCAATGCCTGCGCTCGGCAGCGTGTGTGGCCGTGCTGTGCTGGCCGCTGCAGGCCGACGATCGCGCACTGCGCCGGCTGCAGGTGGCGGCGGAAACCGGCCAGTGCCTTGGCTTTGCCATGCGCGATGCCAAAGCCGCGGCCAATCCGTCACCGGCGGCGCTGCGTATCGTCATCGATACCGCACCGGCGCAGCTGCGCGTCATCAAATGCCGCGGCGGCAATCCGCCGACGCAGCCCATTCCCCTTTCCGCGCTCGCACGTTGAGGCTGACGCGATGCTGTGGGCCTGCATTCTGCTGCCGCAACTGGCGCTCGACGGCGTCCTTCGGCGACACGCTGAACCCGATCAACCGCTGGCGCTGATCAGCGGCCCTTCGCAGCGTCGCGTGCTGCATGCGGTCAACAAGGCAGCCGAAGCCGAAGGTCTGCGTGCCGGCCAGCCGCTGACCACGGCGCAAACGCTTTGCCATCATTTTGCCAAAGTGGATTACGACAGCGCCGAGGTCGAGCGCGCGCACGATTTTCTCGCCGCGTGGGCGTATCGCTACGGCTCGCTGGTCAGCCGCAGCGTGGCCTCGACGCTGCTGCTGGAGGTCGAGGCCAGTTTCAAACTGTTTGGCCCGTGGCCAAGGCTGGAAGCACGCCTGCGCAGCGATCTTTCCGAGCTGGGCTTCCGTCATCGCATCGTGCTGGCGCCGAATCCCTGGGCTGCGCGGGCATTGGCCAATCAACACGATGGGCTGGCCATCAGCCAGCAGGTGCACCTGCAAAACGCGTTGGGTCAATTACCGATCGATGCCAGCGGTTTGCCACACGACGTTTGCGAAAACCTGCACCGCATGGGTCTGCGCACGCTGCAGCAGGTGTTTTCCCTGCCGCGCACAGCGCTGGGCAAGCGCGTCGGTGCGAATACGCTGCAGCAGCTCGATCGGCTAACGGGCGCGCTGCCGACACCGCTGCCGTATTTCCAGCCAGCCGATGTGTTCAAGGCACGCATCGAGTTCAACTACGACGTCACTTCCAGCCAGGCGCTGCTGTTTCCGCTGCGCCGGCTCATCGACGATCTGGCCGTCTATCTAGCCGGTCGCGACGGCGGCGTGCAGCAGTTCCTGCTGCGGCTCGAACATGATCGCGGCCATGTCACCGAGGTCAGCGTCGGCCTGCTCGCCGCAGAGCGCGAATCATCGATGCTGTTCGAGTTTGCCCGCGGCCGGCTGGAGCCGCTGACACTTGATGCATCGGTCTGCGCGCTGCAGCTGATTGCCAGCGATCTGCCTGCCTTCGTACCGGCCGGACGCGATATGTTCGATGCACGACCGCAGCAGGCGATGCCGTGGCAGCAGCTGCGCGAACGGCTGCGTGCGCGGCTCGGCGATGACGCCGTGCATGGACTGGCCGTACGCGCCGATCACCGGCCCGAACGCTCATGGCAAATAGACGTCCAAAAAAAATCATCGCCATTACCTCTTCCACGACCCGGCTGGCTGCTTAAACAGCCCATACCGTTACGCGATCATCGCCTGCGCATTCTGGCCGGCCCCGAGCGCATCGAAAGCGGCTGGTGGGAGGCCGACGTGCGCCGCGATTACTACGTGGTGGAAACCAGCATGGGCCAACGTGCCTGGGCCTATCGGCCGGTCGGCGAGCTGGGCGAATTCATGCTGCACGGCTGGTTTGCGTGAGCACGCTCCTGCCCGACTATGCCGAGCTGCACTGCCTGTCGGCTTTCAGTTTCCAGCGCGGTGCGTCGGTGGCGATCGAGCTGTTCGAACGCGCCAAGGCGCTGGGCTATCAAGCGCTGGCGATCACCGACGACGGCTCGCTGGCCGGCATCGTGCGCGCGCTGCAGGCCTCGCGCAAAACAGAGATCAAGCTGATCGTCGGCAGCGAAGTACAGCTGGACGACGGGCCCAAGCTGGTGCTTCTGGTGGAATCGCAGGCCGGTTATACGCGACTGTGCCAGCTGCTCACCGTTGCGCGACGACGCGCACCAAAAGGGCAATATCGACTGCGCAGCGATGACGTGGCTGATACCGATGGCCTGCTGGCATTGTGGCTTCCTATCGAAGAAAGAGATGCGGCGCGCGACGGCGCGCACGGTGCATGGATCACCTCGCGCTTCCCCGACCGCTGCTGGCTCGCTGTCGAACTGCATCGCGGCCCTGACGATGCAGGCCGCCTCGCCAAGTTACAAGCACTTGGCAAACATCTGCGGCTGCCGCTGGTCGCCAGCGGTGACGTGCACATGCACGTGCGCTCACGCCGCGCACTGCAGGACACGATGACCGCGATCCGCCAAAAGACCACCGTGGCCGAGGCGGGTCATCACTTGTTTGCCAACGGCGAGCGGCATCTGCGCACGCGCAAGGCGCTGGCGGCCATCTATCCGCCTGAGCTGCTGGCCGAAAGCGTGGCGATTGCCGGCCGCTGCCAATTCCTGCTTGAGAATTTGAAATACGAATATCCCCGCGAACTGGTACCCGAAGGCCATGAGCCGGATACCTGGCTGCGCCATCTCGCCACAGAAGGTGAACGCTGGCGCTGGCCGGGCGGCACACCCGGCAAGGCTCGCAAGCAGATAGATTCCGAGCTCGCGCTGATCACGGTCAAAAAATACGCCTCGTATTTCTTGACCGTGCACGACATCGTTCGCCATGCACGCTCGAAAAAAATTCTCTGCCAGGGTCGCGGCTCGGCCGCCAACTCGGTCGTCTGCTACGTGTTGGGAATCACCGCAATCAATCCCACAGAGATGGAGATGCTGTTCGAGCGCTTCATCTCCAGCGAGCGCGACGAGCCGCCGGATATCGACGTGGATTTCGAACACGAGCGGCGCGAAGAAGTGCTGCAGTACGTATTCAACCGCTACGGCCGCGATCGCGCCGCGCTCACCGCGGTCGCCACGCAGTACCGCGGCCGCGGTGCCGTGCGCGATGTGGCGCGGGCACTGGGCCTCTCGGCCGATCTGGCCGGTGAACTGGCCGCAACCATGGACCGCTGGAGCGAAGAGGCGCCGATCCCGGCGTATCTGCGCGAGTGCGGCTTCGATCCGGATTCGCCGCTGCTGCGCCAGGTGATTGCACTGACCACCGAGCTGATCGGTTTTCCGCATTATCTGTCGCAGCATCCCGGTGGCTTCGTGATTTCCGAGCATCCGCTGTCGACCCTGGTGCCCGTGGAAAACGCGGCGATGGACGACCGTACCGTCATCCAGTGGGACAAGGACGACCTGGACGTGATGCGCATGCTCAAGGTCGACTGCCTTGCGCTCGGCATGCTCACCGCCGTACGCAAAACGCTGGCGCTATTGCGCGAGCACGGTCGCGGCGATCACACGATGGAAAGCATTCCGCAGGATGACTTAGACACCTACGACATGATCAGCCGTGCCGATACGGTCGGCGTGTTCCAGATCGAATCACGCGCGCAGATGGCCATGCTGCCGCGGCTGAAACCGGCCTGCTATTACGACCTGGTGATCGAAGTGGCTATCGTGCGACCCGGGCCGATTCAGGGCGACATGGTGCATCCGTACCTGCGCCGACGTAATGGACAGGAGCCGGTGGTCTATCCCTCGGAGAAATTGAAGACGGTGCTGAAGCGTACGCTGGGCGTGCCGCTGTTCCAGGAACAGGTGATGCAGATCGCCATGGTCGCTGCCAATTATTCGCCCGGCGAAGCCGATCAGCTGCGTCGCTCGATGGCCGCATGGAAGCGCCACGGCGGGCTGGAATCGCATCGCGAAAAGCTGCTCGCCGGTATGTTGAAAAATAATTACACCGCCGATTTCGCCGAGCGCCTGTTCGAGCAGATCAAGGGCTTCGGCAGCTACGGCTTTCCCGAATCGCACGCCGCCAGTTTTGCTCTGATCGTCTACGTCAGCAGCTGGTTAAAGTGCCACGAACCGGCAGCCTTCGCCTGCGCGCTGATCAACTCCGCGCCAATGGGTTTCTATTCGCCCGATCAACTGCTGCAGGATGCGCGACGCCACGGCATTCGTGTATTGCCGGTGGACGTGCGCCACAGCGTGTGGGATTGCACGCTGCAGAATCACGTCGACCGTCGCGAACAACCAGCGATACGCATGGGCCTGCGCCTGATCAACGGCCTGCATCCGGCAACAGCCGAAAGCATCGCGCTTCAACGCAAGCAGCAACCCTTCATTGATGTCGCCGATCTGTGCGCACGCACGCACATCGACCGGCGCCAGCAGTCGCTGCTGGCCGATGCCGGTGCCCTGCGCGGGCTGGCCGGCCATCGCCATCGCGCACGCTGGGCCATCGCCGGCGTCGAATCATCGCTGCCGCTGTTTGCCGATCTGCCGACGCAGGTCGAGCATGAATCCATCGCGCTGCCCACGCCGACCGCCAGCGAAGACATGCGCGCCGATTATCTGCTTACCGGCACCACGCTGGGCCAGCACCCGCTGGCCTTTCTGCGCCCCGAACTACAGCGACGGCGCTATCGCGATTCCTCGGAACTGAGCGCAATACCCAATGGGCGGCACATCCGCATCGCCGGCATGGTGACCTTGCGGCAGCGGCCGCAGACCGCCAGCGGCGTGATCTTTCTCACCCTGGAAGACGAATACGGCCTCACCAATGTCGTGGTGTGGACCAGCGTTTCGGAGCGCCAGCGCCGCGTGCTGCTGGGATCTAATCTGCTGGCCGTGCACGGTTACCTGGAAAGCCAGCACGGCGTGCAGCATCTGATCGCGCAGCGGCTGGAAGATCTCACGCCGATGCTCGGCTCGCTCGACGTCAAGTCGCGCGATTTCCACTGACGCGATCCGGCCAATCAGCGTTTGGGCTCGACACTTTCCAGAAACGCATCCAGCAGCACGCCGCGGTATTTCTGCCGGTGCAGCACGATCGAGAGCTTGCGCTGCAGATCGAGGAACGGTGTTTTCAGGGCTTTCAATCGACCCGCGGTCAGCGCATCGGTGACCGCCACGGAGGGCAGAAACGCGATGCCCAGACCGGCCACCACGCTTTGCTTGATCGCCTCGATCTGGTCGAGTTCCAGCACCGTTTCACCGGGCGGCAGTTGCGCCATCACGCGCTCGCTGATCGTACGCGTGGCCGAGCCCGGCTCGCGCATGACCCAGCGCGCGCCGGAAAAATCCGCCGGCTTCAGGCCACGCTTGCGCGCCAGCGGATGATCCGGCGGCGCGCATACCACCAGCACGTCATCGCGCCATGGCCGCACCTCCAGCAGCGGATGCGTTACCGGACCTTCGACACAGCCGACGTCGAGACTGTGATCGAGCACGCCCGCGGCGATGGTTTCGGTATTCGCCACGCGCAGCCGTATCGCCACCTGCGCGTGGCTGCGTACGAAGGCACCCAGCAGTTCGCCGACCCGATAGTTGCCCACGGTGTTGCTGGCGCCGATGCGCAGCTCGCCCGTCAGCGCCGCGGCGCCTTCGCTGCCGCGGCGGCCGAACTCGGCATGGCGCTCCAGCAGCTCCTGCGCCAGCGGCAGCAGCTCGCGGCCGCGCGCATTCAGGCGCAGGCGCCCGCGCTCGCGCGCGAATACCGGCGCATCGAGCTGACGCTCCATTTCCGCCAGCGCCATGCTGGCGGCCGGCTGGGTCAGGTGCAGGCGCTCCGCCGCTGCGCGCACGCTGCCGTGCAGGGCGATCTGTACAAACACGTCGAGCTGGCGCGGGCTGATATTGATCATAAGTCGATCTTATCGCTTTCATCAGATATTCCAAGTTTTCCTGATAGATGGCGGCGAGCACAATGGCGCATCTCCAGGACACACGCCATGAACGCCCAGGTCATCCACACCCAGCCCGTGCAGCAGCATTCGATTGCCTCCGGCCTCGCCTTGGCGGTCGGCATCGCGCTGGTCGCGTTCTGGCTGGGCCACCTTCTGCCTCTGATCGGCGGCCCGGTCATCGGCATCGTACTGGGCATCGTCGTTGGCAACCTGGCCTCGCCGGGCGAGCACTTTCGGCCGGGCATCGTCTTTGCCGGCAAGTACGTGCTGCAGTGGTCGATCATCGCACTAGGTTTCGGCCTGAGCCTGAGCCAGGTGGCGAAGACCGGGCTGCAGTCGCTCTCCGTCACGCTGGTGACGATGACCGTGGCGTTCCTGTCGGCGTGGCTGCTCGGCCGCTGGCTCGGCGTGCATGACAAGCTGAAAATCCTGATCGGCGTGGGTACGGCGATCTGCGGCGGCTCGGCGATTGCCGCGGTCACTCCGATCATCCGCCCGGAAGATCACGACACCGCCTTCGCCATCTCGACGATCTTCCTGTTCAATCTGGTCGCGGTGCTGCTGTTTCCGCTGCTTGGTCACCTGATGCATCTGTCGGATCTGGGCTTCGGCCTGTGGGCCGGCACCGCGATCAACGACACCTCGTCGGTGGTTGCGGCCGGCTACAGCTACAGCAAGACCGCCGGCGACTTCGCCACCATCGTCAAGCTGACTCGCGCCACGCTGATCATTCCCGTCTGCCTGGTGCTGGCGTTTGTCGTCGCCGCCCGCGAAAAGCGCAATGCGGCGAAGGACGGCACCGCCAGCCACTTCAGCCTCGCCAAGATCTTTCCCTGGTTCATTCTGTGGTTTCTGGTGGCCTCTGGTGTGCGCACCGCCGGCCTGATTCCTTTGGCCATCCAGCCGTCGATCCACTTCGCCGCGGAGTTTCTGATCATCGTGGCGCTCACCGCCATCGGCCTGTCCGCCAATCTGCGCCGCATGGCCGCCAGCGGCATAAAACCCATCCTGCTGGGACTGGGCGTCTGGGTGGCGGTGGCCGTCAGCAGTTTGCTGGTGCAGCGGGTGATCGGGCAGCTTTAAAAATCAACCAGCTGGCAAATACATAGGCATACCTTTGTCTTTTGGCGCATATTTTTGCGATATCTGCTTTGGTGCGAAAGCAGACCATAGTTACTCGTCAGCAATGTGGTGAAATTGCTGACTATCAGCGGAATTTGCACTTTGGCCATCGGTTCAGCTATTGCAATGGTCCGATAAATTACTAATGCAGCGCTTCAGCAGAACCACAACGATGCAGAAAATCCTATTTCACAATCCATGATTCAACAAGACGATTGATCTTTCTAAAAATCTTGTCAGCCTGAGGCGCAACCTCGTTATCGTCGCCGTAAATCGTCACTTGCATCGAAAAGTGATGGGTTTTGCTATATATATTTGCCGTACAAGAACTACTGCAGAGCATATACAGCTCGTATGGGCTGTCGACTGTCTGAATATAAAGTCTTTCGGACGACACTGGTAATGGCTGATTTCTTAGGCTTGGAAACTTTTTCAGTGAAGCTGCCAGATAGGACACAGACCTAAGCCCCGGATAGCGCGAGGGGGAAATCTCGGGCACACCTATTTCGTCGATGTCATTTGCCAAAATGTCTGAAGGTCGAGGACTACGATTACCAGGCGGTCCATCGGGCGAATAGACCAGCCACGACACATAAATTAATAACGTACTACCGGGAGGAGGACTCTTTGGTCCCCAGAGGTTTGATGACACCATGGATGGGTACCAAAACGTGAATGCCATCCACTGAGTTTTCACTGCTTGGCTGCGCTCCGATGGACTTACCCGCGTCTCGAACATAGACGATGGCACAAGCAATACCGCGTTGCCGAAGTCCATGCGCAAGCCATTGGCTTCTGTAACAGGCTCATCAATGGGAAGTCTCGGTTGCGGTTGGGGTTCAATGTACCCCTGCATCTTTCGCATCTTTCGGTCTAGAGCTTCGACGCAAGCGCTTTCCCCAACCTCACCGTGGTTTATCTTGCAATCACGCTGTGCTGCAAGATGGTCCTGTGCTGCAACGTGGTCCTGTATAGCGTCAAGAACGGATGGCGGGGAGCTTGAGCTTTCAACCGCCGACCGATACGCGCCGAAACCCAAGATGCCGATTAAAAGCGTTATACAAATCAACCAAGTCTTCCGATTGATCATCCCGGCTCCATTTGGCAATCATCAAAAATAAAGTAGTTGAAATTCCATTATGTCCGCCTCCGGTCGACGAATGCCACACCAGCATTCGGCAAATTTGGCCTGGTCAAGGCACAACAATGTCGTCTTCAGGTCGATAGCTGCCCCTGGTCCAACCATTGCTGCATCCAGCCTTCTATCACTTGTGGACTAGTGCATAGAACTACGCTCCCTGAGCGTCACGCGCGCAAAAATCATCGAAAGCACGGCGCAGGCCGCAATGCCGACCACCATGGGTGCAGAGGTGCCATTGACGAACAGACCGATTACGGCAACCACTGCCGCGCCGGTGCCGAACTGCAGCGTGCCCATCAGCGCCGAAGCCGTGCCGGCAATCGCGCCGTGCGCATCCAGGGCGAGCACGGCGGAACTGGGAACCACGAGGCCCAGAAAGCCGTAGCCGATGATCAGCATCACCATCAGTACGTCGAGGCGATCGATGCCGCTCAGGGTAAGCGCGGTCAAGAGCACCATCGTCGCGGCGTAACCGACAACCGCCGTTCGCACGACCTTCTTCAGGCCATAGCGCGCGCCAAGTCGGCCGGTAAACTGCGACGCGCCGATAAACGAAACCGCATTCACCGAAAACGCAAGGCTGTAATGCGCAGGGGTGAGCCCGTAATGGTTGATGAGCACGAACGAGGAATTTGCCAGATACGCAAAAAAGCTGGCGATGCCGAACGATCCGACGAAGACCACGCCGAGAAAATGCCGGTCGCGCAAAAGCAGCCCGTAGCCTGCCAGCGCGTAAGCGACCGTGCTGTTCAACCGTTGGCTCGGTAGCCGTGTCTCCGCGAGCGATGTCGTAATCAGCACGATGCCAAGCAGTGCCGCCGCCGTCACCACCCAAAAAATACCGCGCCAGCTGGCGAACTGAATCACTAGGCTGCCGGTCAACGGAGCCAGGATCGGCGAGACGCTGAAAACCAGCATCAGCAGCGACATCAGCCGAGCGGCATCGTTGCCGGTGTGCATGTCGCGAACGATGGCACGCGGAATCACCATGCCCGCGCAGGCACCCGCGCCCTGCAGAAAGCGAAAGGCGATCAGCGTCTCAATGTTCGGCGCCAGCGCGCAGCCAATGCTGCCCAGGGCAAAAATGCACAGGCCAACATAGATCGGCGGCTTGCGGCCGAACATATCCGACACCGGCCCGTAAATGAGCTGCGCTATGCCCACCGAAACGAAAAACGCCATCAGGCTCACCTGCACGATGCCGACGCTGGCGTTGAGGCTTTTGCCGATGGCAGGCAACGCCGGCAGGTACATATCGATCGCGAACGGGCCAATGGCCGAGAGCAGGCCAAGCACCAGCGCCGCTCTCATGAAACGGGAAGTCATACGAAAAGATCCAGTTGGGTGCCGCGTTCAAGTGATCTGGCGCGGCGCAGTAGGGATGGGGCGAATCCATTATGGCGCACGCCACCGGTCCGTTATGGGGCGGGGCGGATATAGAAACATCGCGTGTAGCTTTTCCCATCTTAAAAGCATGCGCAGCCAGAAGCATGCGTTCAACTTGAGCTACGAATAAAGTTGATCGCAACGCGCATCTCTTTCCTTCCATCAGATTCCAGCAGCGTCGGCTTTGCAAAGTCCCGCCGGTTTCCATTCGGTCACGCGGGTGGTTGCTGGCTGAGTAGAGTCGTGCAGCACGAGTGCGAACGCTCTGCGCGTGTTGGTGCCGGTGGCCATCAGCAACATCGGTTCGCCGCCGGGCATCATCAGCGAATTGCCCGGGCCTTTTGCGGCATGCACGCCGTCGGGCATTTCAAGGCAAGTATCGCCGTCCAGCGCATAGAACGCTTCGGGGCCGGAATGTTTGTGCACAGGTGCCGTGGTGCCTGGCGCGAACATGGAATGGATGTATTCGGCATCGAAAGCCGGCGCCTGCTTTAACGGAAGCGGACCGATGAGGGCGACAAACGTGGCGCCTTTCGCATGCCACTGCTTTGGCGCGATGGTGAAGAGCCAGATCTTGCCGTAATCCTGCACCACGACGCTTCGCGCATCTTTTGCTGCGTTGGCTGCGGCGACATTGGCAAACGTATCGAGATGCCAATAGACGGGTTCGGCTGGCAACGCGCCAACGCTGACGCGTGCCAGCAGACAGGCTGGGCCAATGACGGGAGCAGCCTTATCGAAATGGCACGCTCGGGAGGTAACGACTTGGTCCTGTGCGTTTGCATGGCCAGCGACCACGCCGAGGCATGCCATGGCAACCCATGCGAAACGCTTAAGCCAGCGATTGCGTTCGACGCGTGTCTGCATACCTTTCCCGCTATACAAGCTGTTTCAGGCCATTCTGGAAAAATTCAACGCATACGATAGAGTGAATCACGGCGATACGGGACTGACATCAAAGTGACGGAGTTGAAACTTACAAATCTGCTTTGGTCCGACTGGATCAATCTTCCAAATCTCAATCGGGTTGTCACCAGCCGGGGTAAATTTGAGGTAATTTTTGCCACCGTATTTTACGAAAGCTGCATCACTCATGTTCTGACCAAGGTCTTCGAAGGGCTTATTCAAAGGCGCTGTGGGGTCGGCAATACCGTGATCATCAAGGTAAACGAGTTTCATATCCTTTTCTGAAAAGTCCCCGCACCCTGCCGACGAGTCGCCGTCTACGAAAGAGACAAATCCGACCCGGCGCGCATGACCACTGTTGTCGACATCAATAAGTGCACTCTTCTCCAGCGTGTAGGCTGCCTCGGCGGCTCTGCTTTGATCGCGAAACGCTAAGGTGGTCGAACTCTGACTGACCTCTGGATTGTTGCTGGGAATTAAACTGCTATCCAACTTCGACAAGATCAGTTTTTCGCTGCCCATTGGGGCATCCATTGGTATCTCTGTTTTTCTATCTGACAACATCGCGTGGCACACCCGATCATCGGCACTCGCTTCAATCTTTGGATCAAGTATTTCTCGATTACCCTCGCATGCCGTCACAATGTCGCCGTCCTTATCGACCGTGGAAAGGTAGAAAACCATGTCGCGGGTACTCCCATTCATGACCATGGGCTGACCTAGGACCTCGACGAGGCTTTCCGTCAATCCAAAGCTCCACATATTCTCTCCCGTGTTTCCGATATTTCGGTCTTCGAGATCGTTTGGCGAAAGGCGCGACTTCAGATCATCCGAGAGAACAACGGTATAGGAGGATGGGCAAGTGCCGCCTGTTTCTATATTTGCGAGTGCCATTGCTCTTCCCGCTATTTTGACGTGTGCTACCCGTCCTCCTCCCGTTGTGTCGAGCTTTAGGCGAGTGAGCACATCGGAAGGCAAGTCGCTCAATTGCAATTGCTTGAACGACCCATTGCCATAGTTTTCGTTCAAAGTATTTTCGGCTGCTTTGCACAGCTTTGCCGGATCGGACGCAAGTGGTCTGTACAACTTTCCAGACGTCTGAATGCGCGATTCTTCGACCCATCCTGTTGATACACGCTTTGCACCATGAAAACGAACATAGGCGAAGCCTGCACAGTTAGTCACGAGATCGACTTTGTCCCCGGTGACCAGATAGCCGTCATCCGAAATATCTTCTCGTATTAAAGCAGTGGCTTGCGGATGACGTCCGTGCAGTTGAAGATGCTCCGAGGGAGCGCCGATTACCAATGCGGGAGTGACCGTGCGCTGCCCTGGCGCGATCCAATCTCCGAGACATGCCGGCTGCTCCGCTTTACAAGAAAGCGAACACAGTCCCAAAAATCCCAGCAAGGCGAATAGCGCGAGTGGTCTTACCGCGATGTTTCTCATGCGTCGTCCTGACAAAGCAAGTCAATTTTCAAAATACCGTTTAAAGAAAAGCACTGCGCTTTCTATACCAATTTTGTTGAAAGAGTCCTGCCATTTCCCCGATTGCCATTTCAACCCGGCGGTCAGCCTCATAGAAGTGTTCAGGCATCCTGTTTAGGCGACGCCTCCATGGAGGCCGGCGCGGCGAACCATCCTTAGTGTGGAATATCAGATCGAAGCGGACATTGCGAAAATCTGTTCTTCACTCATCTGCAAAAAATAGTTTAAGCCCTACCCTGCTCCACCAGAGTCAAAGCCACCTTGTCTCGCAAGTAAACAGGAAGCGCTAATTCAGGCGCCTGCGCTCGACCCGCATTGAATTCTCGCATCGCCAGCTCGGCAACGTGTGCGGCTTGGGGGTAGCGCGCGCCGTCGGCAGAGCGAAGCACGCCGGTGAAGCGTTCGCTGAGAAGGGTGGAGTACGTCGCCCAGCCGGTGCCGACGACTTGCCAGGTGGGCGCATCGGGTAATAACAGCGATTCGGGCGTGCAGACGCGCTCGTCGTCCAGCGCGATGAGGGCACCGTTGTCATCGCGGCGATAGCAGGCGGCGTAGATCTCGCCCATGCGGGCGTCAATGACGGCGAGGATGGCGGCGGCCTCGTCTTCGGGCGCTTCCAGCGCCAGCGCGGCCAGCGAGGAGATGGTGATTACCGGCAGATCGAGCGCCAGCGCCATACCCTGCGCCAGCGATATGCCCAGGCGCACGCCGGTAAACGCACCGGGGCCACGACCCACGGCGATCGCATCCAGCGCGTGGCGGCCGATGCCGGCCTCGGCCAGCAGGGCGTCGGCCATCGGAAAGACCAGCTCGGTATGCCGGCGCGGCGCGATTTCGCTGCGCGCGATGATGTCCTGGCCGTGGATCAGGGCGACGGAACAGGCCTCGGTAGCGGTTTCGATGGCAAGCAGATTCATGACGTTATTCTCGCACCCCGCGGGGAATCCATGACAGCTGGCATCGAAGCCAGCGCCGGCCAAAGAAGCGTTGACGATCGGGCAAAACGCGGAGCATGAAGCCCAAAGCGGCTGCACCAACCTTGCTGATCAGCCTGCGTTTTCATTAGCGGCGGCTATGGATGTCGTGGCCACATCAAAGAATGCCTGCACGTCAGCCAGCTCGCGCGTGCGCGGCATCGGTGGCAGGCTGGCGAGAAATAGACGTCCATATCCCTTGCTGGTCAAACGCGGATCGCACAGCATCAGCACGCCGCGATCTTGCACGTCGCGTATCAGCCGCCCCGCGCCCTGCTTGAGTGCGATGACCGCGTTAGGCACCTGCCAGCCCATGAATGGATTGACGCCGGATTGTTCCAACGCATGCAGGCGCGCCATCAGCACCGGATCGTCCGGCGCGGCAAACGGCAGTTTGTCGATGACAACAACGGAAAGCGCCTCGCCCGCCACATCGACGCCTTCCCAGAAACTGGCCGCACCAAGCAGCACGCCGTGGCCGCTGGCGCGAAACTCTTCCAGCAGGCGCGGCCTTGGCGCCGTGCCCTGCACGAACAGCGGCCACGGGCACCTGTTCTGCAGCAGTTCGGCGGCGCGACGCAGCGCGCGATGCGAGGTGAACAGCAGAAATGCGCGGCCGTTTGAGGCATGCAGCACCGGCAGCACCGCTTCGATCACCTTGTCGGTGTAGTCGCGCACATTGGGATCGGGCAGCGGCGGCGGCAGATAGCACAGCGCCTGTCGCGCATAGTCGAACGGGCTTTGCAGGCTCAACGTGCGCGGATCGTCCAGACCAATCTGCCGCGCAAAATGACCGAAGTCGCCAGCGACAGAGAGCGTGGCCGAGGTATGGATCCACGCGGCCTGCGTGCGTTCGCGCAGGCCGCGCATCGGCGCGGCGAGATCGAGCGGCGTCGCATATAAAACGAACCCGCGCGGGTAATGCTCGTACCAGCGCACGTCACGATCGGAATGGTGTTCGACGATGCGATCGAGCCGGCTGACCAGCAGCAATGAGCGCTCGTGCAGGTTGTCGAAACCGCGCGAGCGCTCGGCCTGCGACGCCAACAATTCGGCCATGGTCGAAAGCAGATCACGCAGGTCGGTAAGTGCCGTATCGACGCCGGGCTGATCTTCCAGCTGCTGGAAAGCGCCGCGTGGTGGCAATGTGTCCATCGTCAGGCGCAGCTGGCGCACGGCGTTTTGCAGGGCTTCGACCGGCTCCAGCAGCAGGCCGATCGCACCGGTAACGCCGCTGCATTCGGCCAGCGCATCCTGCGCCATTTCGGTGAGCTGTCGTGCGCTGATGCTTTGCGAAAAGAACTGGCCAGCCAGCTCGGGAATCTGGTGCGCCTCGTCGAGAATGAAGGCCGCGGCGCCGGGAAGAATCTCGCCGAAGCCTTCCTGCTTCAACGCGAGATCGGCAAACAGCAGATGATGATTGACCACCACCACCTCGGCCTCCTGCGCTTCGCGCCGCGCCTTGACCACGTGACAGTCGTCGAAGAACGCGCACTCCACGCCGAGGCAGTTTTCCGGCGTGGAGGTGACGCGCGGCCACAGCGGCGACTCCTCCGGCACCTCCGCCAGCTCCATGCGATCACCGCGGCGCGTGCGCGCCGACCATGCGCGAATGGTTGCCAGCTGCGACGCCTGCGTGCGATCGAAGGTGGCGCCTTCGCGCACGGTCTGGTCGAGTCGATACAGGCAGAGATAATTGGCGCGACCTTTCAGCAGCGCCGTTTTCAGACGCGAGCCCAGCACCGAGCGCACCTTGGGCAGATCGCGAAAGTACAGCTGATCCTGCAGCGCCTTGGTGCCGGTGGAAATGATCACCCGCTCGCCTGACAACAGCGCCGGCACGAGGTACGCATAAGTTTTGCCGGTGCCGGTGCCGGCTTCGGCGATCAGCGTGTCGCGACCCGCGATCGCCTGCTGCACGGCGACCGCCATGGTCTGCTGCGCCTCGCGCGGGGCAAAGTTTGGCAGCTCGCGGGCGAACGGGCCGTCGGCGCCAAGCAACGCGCCGATGTCGTCGTGTTCAATCATTTACGCAGTATCGCCCAGTGATGATCTGCGGCAAAACGATAACGGCACGTGCGATCTCAGAACCGTGGCTGGCCGGCCTTGTGGCACTGCTGCACCCACTTGCGCGCGGTGGCGGCGCCGGTCGGATCATCCTGCTGCAAACGCATTTCGACCACGGTCTGCCAGTTGCGTGCGCACAGCGGACCAAGCTTGGGGCCGATCGACCACGACTGGTGCGCCAGCTTTTCGGCCAGCGGATAGTCCTTCATGCGCACGGCAATTTCCGCGCGATCCTGCAGCAGATCGGGCGAATTCGGGCTGAGCTGGATCGCCTGGTCGAGCTTTGCCGCGGCCGCCTGATAATGGCCGGCCTGCGCATCGCTCCGAGCAGCGTCCTGTAATCCACTGACGCCCGGATCGCTCAGCGGATTCACCGCGATGACGGATTGTTCGCGATCGCCAGCGGCATGAATCGCGGCGACCAGATCGTAGGTCGGACGAACAAACGCCGGTTTGGCGGGCTCGGCAGGCTCGGTCGTGCAGGCGCCCAGCAGCATCAGCGTGAGCAAAAGCAGCAAGAAGGGAACGCGGGTCAAAAGCTTCGGCATGATCAATTCCGGATCGGTGTATCGGTGGAGTCTGGCTCGGGAGCGTTGGCGGGAGCACTGCTGGCGCCGGCGGGCTGGCCGCCGCCAAACAGGCTTTTGACACCTTGCCAGAAACAGCCGTCGCTGTCCGCAGGCAAGCTGCCCGAGACCACCTCGAACTGGCGCGCGCCCTGACACGATGGCTGGGTCTGCTTGCCGTCCGCCGGATTGATCCAGGCCAGCTCCAGCCCCGGTGCCGGCGTGGTCGACAGCGGCTTGGTCGGCAGTTTCTCGAACAGCTCGCGCCACGCGCGCAGCGCGCCGGTCGCACCGAACAGCACGGTCGGCTTGTTGTCGTCGCGGCCCATCCAGAACACCGCCAGATGCTGGCCGGTATAGCCGGCGAACCAGCTGTCGCGCATGTCGTTGCTGGTACCGGTTTTGCCGGCCGCGTCGAGTCGGGCAAGGTCGGAGTCACCGATCGAGTGCGCGGTGCCGAACAGGGTCACCTGCTGCAGCGCCCACGTCGTCAGGCGCACCGCGTTCTGGTATTCACCCTGACCCGCCTGCACCTGATAGCGCTTGATGGTTCGGCCGCTGCCGTCGACCACGCCGCGCACGGCGACCAGCGGCAGCGCGTGTCCATCGGCGGCGAGGTATTGATACATCTGCGCCACCTGCAGCGGCGCCAGATCGAGCGCGCCGATCAATAGCGACGGGCTCGGGCTGACGTTTTCCAGACCGAAGGATTTCAGGAACGCCTGGATGCGCGGCAAGCCCACCGCGAGACCAAGATGGATGGTCGCGAGATTCCACGAATGCGCCAGCGCGTCGACCATCGGCAGCTGGCCGTGACTCTGGTTGTCGTCGTTGTGCGGCTCCCAGAAACTGCCATCGGGCTGACGCAGGCTGACCGGGCTGTCGTCGAGCAGGGTCGACAGGTTCCAGCGCTCGGGCTGGGTCAGCGCGACCAGATAGACGAAGGGTTTGACCAGCGAGCCGATCGGGCGGCGCGCGTCGATCGCGCGGTTGAAGCCCTGCTCGCCCGGCGTGCGGCTGCCGACCACGGCCAGCACGCTGCCGGTCGGCGCGTCGGTGACGACGCCAGCGGCCTGCACCTCGTTCGCGCGCTTGCCCAGGCCCTTCAGCGCGGTGGTGATCGCCTGCTCGGCATACAGCTGCGCGGTCGGATCGAGCGTGGTGAAGATCGACAGGTTGCCGTCACGCAGCGACTGCTCGTCGAAGTCGGCGGTGATCTGCGAGCGCACCAGTTCCATAAACGCCGGAAAGCGGTTGTGCGGCAGCTGGCCGTCGCTGATCACGCCCAGCGGCGCGGCCTGCGCGGCATTGGTCTGCGCCGCCGTCAGCAGGCCGGTATTGGCAAACTCCTGGATCACTAGGTTGCGCCGCGCCAGCGCGCGATCGGGCGCGCGGCGCGGGTCGTAATAGCTTGGACCCTTGACCATGCCGACCAGCAGGGCGATTTCCTGCGGGCGCAAATCTTCCATCCGGCGGCCAAAATAGAATTCCGCTGCGGCGGCGAAACCGTGCACGGCCTGATCACCCTGCTGGCCGAGGAACACGTCATTGACGTAAGCCTCGAGAATGCGCCCCTTGCTGTAATGCGCTTCAAGCAACAGCGACATCAGCGCTTCATTGATTTTGCGGGTGAAGTTCTGATCGCGCGTGAGAAACAGATTGCGCACCAGCTGCTGAGTCAGCGTGGAGCCGCCCTGCACCGTGTGGCCCGCCCGAAGGTTGGCGAATGACGCGCGCAGGATTGCGCTGAAGTCGATGCCGATGTGATGTTTGAAATCGCGATCCTCGACCGCCTGCAGGCCGCTGAGCAACAGCGGTGGCACCTCGGCCAGCCGCACGATGCGGCGATCCTCCTGCTTGGCGCCGTAGAACGTGGCAATGCGTGCCGGGTCCAGATGTGCCAGTGCGATCGCGCCGCCGCCGTTGGCATCACGCACCTGCTGTACGGTGCCGTTGCCCAGCGTGACGTCGATGCGCTTGGCCAGCTCGCCGCCATCGGGCCCGGCGTAACCGCGCGAGGAAATGGTGTATCGCGCGCCCTGCTTCATCCAGCTGCCGGCCACTTCGCCGCTGCCATCGTGGCTGTAGCCGGAAAAGGCCAGCTCCAGTTCCAGCGCGTCGGGCGTCATCGGCGTGCCTGCGGCCAGGGCCAGCGGCCTGGCATAGACGCGCGTGGGCACGGCAAAAACCAGATCGTTGAAACGATCCTGCACACGCTTGTTGAGGATCAACGTATACGGAAGCACAAAGCCGAACAGCAGGCCCAGTCCGATCCAGACAGGGATGCGCACCAGCGGCCAGCAACGGCGCGCGAATGCGCCTAGACGATTGAAAAAATCCAACGTGGGGAAATCCGGCAACGAAGTCGGTGGATCATAAAGCCTGCAAGCCGGCGCGCCGATGAATGCGATGTGCGCCCGGCCGCGGCCGGGCGCACAGCCCGTTGGCCATAACCGTGGATTTAAGAGCGACCCGGGCAGCTACGGACCGCACGCGCCGCAGTGCCTGTCAGCTCACGAGTGCGGCGGCAGCCAGATAGATGCATCCGGACGAAACGGGCGCGGATGGATATCGAGCAGTCGCTGAAGCTCGTCGTTGTCGGCAATCAGATCCGCGTCGAGCCGATGCAAAGGACCACGCAGCCGCGGCACGCCATATTGGCCCATGCGCAGCAGCCACGCTGGCAGCGGCAGCGGCAGCGTGGCGCATGGCAGGCTGCGCTGCACCCGGGCAAACATCTCGCCAGCGGTCAATCGTTCGCCACCGCCGATCGACAGAATGCGTCCGGCGGACGCGGGGCGATCCAGCGCGGCCATCACGGCCTGGGCAATGTCGTCGGCGTGCACCGGCTGGCGCAGGCCACGACCCATGGGCAGCGGAAACAGCTTCCAGCGCATCGCCCGACGTGCCATCGGGGTCAGGCTTTTGTCCCGGCCAGCGCCGTAAATCAGCGTCGGACGCAGCACGGTCCAGCTGCAGCCATGAGGCGCGCAGGCCGCTGCCAGCGCTGCTTCGCCGTCACGCAGCTGGCGAGAAACTTCGCGCTCGGCCGGCACGCTGGAATTGCGCTTGGTTTCCGCACTCATCGAGCTGGTGGCAATGACCCGCGGCGCACCGGGCAATGGGTGCTCGCGCAGCCATTCGGCCAGCGCCAGCAGCGGCCCGAAACTGATGATTGCCGACAACGGCGGCAACGCCGGCATGGCGTCAGGCAGATGACCCTGCTGCCATTGCACCCCGTTTGAGGTTGCCGGCGGATGTCGGCTGATCGCGATGACCGCTTCGCCGCTGGCAATCAATCGTGGCAGCAGAAAATGGCCGATCTGGCTGCTGCCGCCAAGCACCAGAACGGTCAAGACGAAGGCCTGCTGCTGATTGCCAAGTTCATGCCGCTCTCAACGGTTGCCCTGCAGACGCGCTGCCAGGTCGAGCACGCGCGGCTGGTTCGGCGACAGTTTGCGCGCGCGATCCAGTGACTGCGTGGCGCCGACGCGATCGCCGCGAGCAAACTGCTGTTCGGCCTGATCGAGCCATGCGCTGGCCAGTCGATCGCTCAGCGCGCCCTGCGAGGCTTCCCCGGGCGCGAGCTGGGCAAGGTTGTCCAGCATGCTGCTGGCCTGCGCCAGATCGCCGTTGGATAGAGCCTGATTGAACTGTTTTTCGACCTGGATGGGCAGCGCCTGCAGACCCTGCAGCGCGGCGGCGTTGCTGCCGTCGATCGCCAGCGCATTGCGATACAGGTCATAGGCGCTATTGCCCGGTGGCAGCATGATGTCACCGCGCGCTGCGGCCGCCTGCCCGCGCTGGACCAGCTGTGCGACCTGCGCGTTTTGCTGGGGCGACAACACCGCGGGCGCAGCGGCGTCGGGCGAGTCGTCTGAGGTGGCGTTGGGGTCGGTCGATGGAGAAGGCGAACCCGGAGGCGGCGTGCTTTTGAGGCGGGCACGCGCGGCGGCGAGGTCGGCCGACTTCGGCGCCAGCAACGCGGCCTGATCCAGCAGCTGGGCGGCCTGCGCGCTGTCGCCCGCGTCGATGGCGGCGCTGGCCTGCACGGTGAGGGCTTGCGCTACCTTGCCTAAACCGGCGCGCGCGTCCGCATTGTCCGGATCGATGACCAAAGCCGCTTTGAAATGCGCGAGCGCGGTGTCATTACCCGGCCCGACGATGTGACCTGTACCAAAAGCCTCCTTGCCCTGCTTGAGTTCGGCATCCAGCGCACCGCTGTCCTGACTGCGGCTTTGCTCCTGCAGCGCACGCAATGCCGGCAACGCACCATTGTTCGGCTGCAGCGCCGCAAGCTGTTCGACCGTGGCGTTGGCCAGGTTGCGGTCGTTGGCGTCGAACGCCTTGTGCGCCCGCAGCGCGAGCGCGTCGCCAACCTGATCCAGACCGTGCGCCGCAACGGCGTTGTTGGGATCGGCCAGCAGCATCTGCTTGTAGATGGCACCCGCACCCTGCGGGCCGTCGAGCTTGCCGTCGGTCAATGCCTGCTGCGCCTGATCGACCTGATCAATCGTCTTGACCGGCGTGGAGCCCTGCGCGGCGCGGCCCTGGGCGATCTGCGCATCCAGCCTGTCCACGTCAGTACCACCGCCGAGTAGCTGGCGGGCCACACCGGCCTGCTGCTGCGCCTGGTCGAAATGCCCGGCCAGCAGCGACGCATCGGCCTGCGCGAGTTCCGCCTGCCCGACCTGGCGCAGGCCATCGGCGGCGTGATCATTGTCCGGCTGTTGCGCAATAGCGGCCTGGAAAAGCTCCCGTGCGCTGGTGCCATCCTGACCATCGAGATGGCCTGCCTGGAGCGCCTGTTGCGCGCGGCCCAGCGTGTCGTTGAAATCAGTGCTTGGCACCATGCCGCGCAAGGCGCCCTGGTTGATCCACAGCGTCGCGGCAATTGCGATCACCAGCAGCAAAAGCAGCGGTATCAGCCAGCCACGCCGGCTGCCACGCGGCCTGTTGCTCGAGGTTTGCGTCGGTCGGCCGGCGCGCGTCTGCCGCGCTTCGACCGTGACCTGCGGGAGACCGTCAGTGGACGGCGCATGCGGTGAATCCAGCTGGTCGATGTTGCCCAGCGTCGGCTCGGTGCGCCGGTGGGAATCCGCTTCGTGCTGGTCTCGGCGTCCGCTCATGGTTCCGCTATGTCAGGGCAAGTGCTGCAGCTTAGCATCGCGTCGCAGCACCGCTTCGGCAGCTCGCATGCCACGTTCAGCTTGCAGCGAATCGACGCAACGACCGACGTTGCGGCCTCTATGGCAGGACGAAGAAGCTCAGGCCACGCCGAGGCGCCGCGCATCCAGCACGTTGGGCAGCACCGTCAGCTTGCTGAGCAGGGTCGACAGCTGTTCGAAGTCGCGCACGCGCAGGGTGTAGCGCATTTCCACTTCGCCGGTGCGCGCAAACAGACGGCTGGACGAAGCAATGATGTGCGCGTTGGTATTGCTGATGACGCTGGTCACGTCCTTCTGCAAACCCTTGCGATCGTAGCCACGCACTTCGATGTCGATCTCGTAGGCCTGATTGGCGGCGTTGCCCCAGGTCACGTCGATGACCCGCTCCGGGTCCTTGCGCATCAGCCGCGCCAGGCTGACGCAGTCGGCGCGATGCACGGACACACCGCGGCCCTTGGTCACGAAACCGCGCACCGCATCGCCGGGCAGCGGCTGACAGCAGCGTGCCAGTGTGGTGAGCAGGTTGCCGATGCCTTCGATGCTGAGCGCGCTCTGATCGAGCGATGCCGGCCGCGCGACATACGCCGGTGCCGGCGCAACGTCCGCCGGCGGCTGCGCGGCTTCCTGCAGTACGCGCGAGATCTGGCCCGGCACGAGTTCGCCGAGCGCCAGTGCAACCAGCAGCTCTTCGTGATTGTTCAGATGAAAATGCGCGGGGAGTTTGGCGATATCCATGTGTGGCAACGCCAGCCGCTTCAGCTCACGCTCGAACATGGTGCGCCCGGCCGCCACGTTGGCATCGTGAGCAATCCGGCGGAACCAGGCGCGCACCTTGTCCTTCGCCCGGCCGGTGGTCAGGTAGCCGTGATGCGGCGAAAGCCAGTCACGGCTGGGCTCGCCCAGTTTGGTCGTGAGAATCTCGACCCGGTCGCCGCTCTGCGGCTGAAAGGTCAGCGGCACGATGCGGCCGTTGACCTTGGCGCCGCGGCAGCGATGGCCGACCTCGGTATGCACCAGGTAGGCGAAATCCAGCACGGTGGCGCCGTGCGCCAGATCGAAGATTTCGCCCTTCGGCGTCAGCAGGTAAACGCGATCTTCCAGTAGCTCGCTATGCAGCTCCGCAGCCAGCGCGCCGTCGTCTTCGCCACGCGGTTCGAGCAGCTTGCGCATCCAGGCGATCTTGGCCTCGAATTCGGTATCGCCGCTGCCGCCCTCCTTGTAGCGCCAGTGCGCGGCCACGCCCAGTTCGTTGGCCTGATGCATTTCATGCGTGCGAATCTGCACCTCGAGCGTCTTGCCCGACGGCCCGAGCACCGCCGTATGCAGCGAGCGGTAACCGTTTGCCTTGGGCCGTGCGATGTAGTCGTCGAACTCCCCCGGCAAATGCGGCCAGCGCGCGTGCACCAGGCCCAGCGCGGCGTAGCAGTCGGCCACGTTGTCAACCAGGATGCGCACCGCGCGTATGTCGTAAAGGTCGGAAAAATCCAGCGCCTTGCGCTGCATTTTTTTCCAGATCGAATAGATGTGCTTGGGCCGCCCGGCCAGCTCGGCGCGAACGCCGGATGCTTCCAGCGTCTGGCGCAGTTCGGTCAGCGCTTCGCTGATAAATTTTTCGCGATCGCCACGACGCTCGTCGAGCAGCTTGGCAATGCGTCGATAGACGTCCGGCTGCATATAGCGGAAGGCCAGATCTTCCAGCTCCCATTTCAGCTGCCAGATACCGAGCCGGTTGGCCAGCGGCGCGTGGATGTCGCTCGTCAGCTTTGCCAGGGCCGCGCTCTGCTCCGCCGGCAAGGTGATCGCCGCACGCATTTTTGCCAGCTGGCGCGACAGCAGCACGAACACCACGCGCAGATCGCGCACGATCGCCAGCAGCAGTCGGCGCAGCCCTTCGGTCGCGGAATCCCGCGCGTGCTGGGCATGCAGCGCCCAGACCTGCTCCGCGGCCTGCTGGCCGTCGACCAGACGCTTCAGTTCGGCCGGCAGTTTTGCGCTCTCGGCTTTCCAGACCTCGGGCGCCACGCGCGAAAGCTCGAACCACAGGGCCGCCGCCTGCGTGTATGCGTCACAACCCAGCAGTTCGAGCAGATCGAGCACATCGCAGCACTCCGCTTCGGGCAGCGCGTGCTTGGCGCAGGCATCCAGCGCGCCAAGCACAACGGGCGACAGCGTACCGGCGCGATCGCGCCATTGCTGCAACGTGGAGGCTTTGACGGCGGGAGGCACGAAACAAAAGTCCTTCAATTCGAATAGACATAGTAGCCGCTGACCGGGCCAATTCACGGACCACATTCCGGCCTGTATCCGCGCAAGTCACCGCGACCCCGCCGCGCCGGCAGATTAGCGCGCCGCACCGCGCTTTAGCCTTGGCGGAAGCCATCAGCCCAGCGACTTAAGCCTGCAGAAAAATGCATGCCATGACGACTCGTCTGCGCCTTTTCAACCACGCTGACTACTTGCCGCCTGTCTGCCCTGGCAACAGCAACCCAACGGGCTGCAGTGGCCGCACAGTCTTGATGGCTGAGTGGCTGATGTTCGGCAACGAAAGCTAACGACACCGTGCACGTTACGCGGGGTTAGCTAACCCGCCGCATCAAGCGCGGCCAGCGCCTTCGCCAACCGCTTCGCCGACACCGGCTCGGCGGTCTTGAGTTCTTGCGCAAACAGCGACACGCGCCACTCCTCGATCAACCAGCGCAGTTCGGCAAGATCAGCTTCGCTGGCACCCGCGGATCGATGCTTCAGGTATTCACGCCAGTACGGCAGCACCTGCAGCATGCGCTGCTGGTCCTTTGTCGGGTCCTGCTGCAGGCGCTCGGCGCGTAGCCGCATGGCTTTCAGATAGCGCGGAAAGTGCGTCAATCGCGATAGCGGCAGCTCGCGCAGAAAGCCGGCGCTGAGCAGGCCATCGCGCTGTTCGCGCAGGTCGTCATAGCTGGCCTTGGCGAAACCGAGCAACGGCGGTTGCAGCCACGGCTTCAATTCGGCCTGTGCCTCGATGATCGGTTCGGCCAGCGTCAGTCGCTCGACGCCGGCAGCAAACAGTTCGCGCGAACATTGCGTGCGCAATGACTCGAACGCACCCGCGGTGCGCACGTCCAGATCGTGCTGGGCCAGCAGATCATCGAAGCCGCCTTCGATCAGGTCCTCGCGCAGGCGATCGACGCTGCCCAACGACGCGTACTTCAGTCCCAGCGCGTTGCCGACCGGCAGCCGGCGGCGAGCCTGCTTCGCATCACTGGCCAGCGCATGGCGCAGCAGGCGCACCACGCCCTGCCGATGCGCCGTATTGGCTTCGTCGGCACGCTCGAAAACGCGCAGCGCCACGGCGTCACCCAGGTCAACTAATGCGGGAAAAGCCATCAGCCCGCCGTCCGAACGCACGCGTGCAGGAATTTCCTCGAAGTCCCAGCTGGCGACATCCTCGCGCGTCAGCTCGATATCGGTCTTGCGCGAAAACGCCTCGCGCGCCTGACCTTCCCACTGCTTGCGCAGCGCCATCAGGTCGCGACTAGTGGCCAGCGTACGGCCCTTGGCATCGTCGCCTTCGTGCAGGCGATAGCGCATCAAAAAATGTGCCGGCAGTTCCACCACTGTAAAATCGGCAGCGCTGATTTCCACGCCGGTTGCGCGCTTAAGAAACGTCGCCAGCACTTTGGCCAAAGGTTCATCGCGCGGCGACTCGGCCTCGATGAAAGCTCGTGCGAAATCCGGCGCCGGCACAAAATTTCGGCGCAGCGCTTTGGGCAGCCCACGGATAAGTTCGGCAACTTTTTCACCGAGCAGGCCAGGCACCAGCCATTCGCAGCGTGCCGTCGGCAGCGCGTTCAACATTGCCAACGGGAGGTGCAAGGTCACGCCATCGGCTTCGTCACCGGGAGTGAAACGGTATTCCAGCCGATAGCGTTTAGGCCGCTCCTGCGCATCTTGTGCCCGCTCTTTGGGCATCCCCTCCTGGGGCGCCCGCGGCATTTGGCCATCCATGGCCAGCGGTGGCCATTCCAGCACCGCGGGAAACGCCTTGGCATCGAGTCCTGTGCCGCCCACCATCACATCGTCCAGCGACCAGCGCAGCGCAGCCTGCTCGGTCGGACGCGCGTGTCGATACCATGCATCCAGCGCACGGCTGCTGGCGATGTCTTCAGGCAGCTTGCCTTCGAAGAAGGCGACCAGATCGTCCTCGTGACGAATCAAGCCCTCGCGCCGCTGTTTCGCCTCGATGCCGAGCGCTTCCTCAAGCACACGCTGATTGGCGCGCACGAAATCCGCCCGGCTGTCGATATCGCCGCGGGTCAGCGCTTCGCGCAGAAAAATCGCGTGCGCCAGCGCTGGGTCCTGCAGCTGAAAAGTCACCGGTCGCTTCTCGACCAGCACCAGCCCGAACAGGCTGACCTGCTCATAGGCGACCACGCAGCCGCGCTTTTTCGACCAGTGCGCATCGCGGCAGCTGGCGCGCAGCAGATGCGCGGCCTGCTGCTCGATCCACAGCGGCTCAACGCGCGCATTCATCATGCCCCACACGCGCCCGCCCACATCGAGAATCTGCGCCGAGAAAATCCAGCTCGGCGGAATTTTGGACAAGGCCGAACCAGGGAACACATGGAACTTGCGCTCGCGCGTGCTGCGAAACACGCCCTTCTCATCCTTGTGACCGACCTGGGTCGGCAGGCCGGCGAGCAGGCTGCGATGAACCGATTCGAAAATCGCCTCGCCCTTGTCGACCGGCTTTGCGTCCTGCGCGGACGACTGCCTGTCGTTGTTGGCAACCTCCGACGGCCGCGCTTGCGCAACTTTCACCGAGGCCTTTACTGCCGCAAGAGCCGGCGCACGCCGACTGCGTCCACGCTGTGCCGATCGCTGCGGCGAGCCCGAAGCCGCGGCGTTCTCTTGCACCGCTGCGGAACCACCGTGCCGCCAACCGAGCTCCTGCACCACCAGCAACAGCTGCCGATGCAGCTCGCGCCATTCGCGCATGCGCATAAAACTAAGAAAATGCCGCGAGCACCAGTCGCGCAGCTTCGACTGGGTCAGTTCTTCATGCACGTCATGGTAGGCGCGCCACAAGTTCAGCACGCCAACGAAATCGGATTTGGGATCGGCAAACAGCGCATGCGCTGCATCGGCCTGCTGGCGCGCCTCGGCCGGACGCTCACGCGGGTCCTGCACGCTGAGAAAACTGACGATGGTCAGCACTTCGCGCAGGCTGTGCAGCTTCTCGCCTTCGACCAGCATGCGCGCCAGCTGCACATCGATCGGAATTTTTGCCAGCGTGCGGCCGATCGCGGTGAGCTTGCGTGCCTCGTCGATCGCCGAAATTTCGGCGAGTCGCCGGTAGCCATCCGCGACCACGCGCGGATCGGGCGCGTCGAGAAACGGAAAATCCTCGACCTCGCCGAGCTGCAGCGCGAGCATGCGCAGAATCACGTTGGCCAGCGACGATCGCAGCAGCTCGGGATCGGCAAACGCCGCGCGGCTGACGTAATCGGCCTCGTCGTACAGGCGATAACAAATGCCCGCCGCCACGCGTCCGCAGCGCCCCTTGCGCTGGTCGGCTGCGGCCTGCGCAATCGGCTCGACGTGCAGACGCTCGAGCTGGCTGCGCTGGCTGTAGCGCTTTACCCGCGCCGTGCCGGTGTCGATCACGTAGCGAATGCGCGGCACGGTAAGCGACGTTTCAGCCACATTGGTCGCCAGCACGACGCGGCGCTTGTTACCTGGCTTGAATACACGATCCTGATCACCCGCCGACAGCCGCGCATACAGCGGCATGATCTCGGTTTCGCGATATTGCCGTCGCGACAGCAGCAGATGCGCGTCGCGAATTTCGCGTTCGCCGGGCAGAAAAACCAGCACGTCGCCGCGCGGATCGTCGTGCGTTATTTCATCCAGCACGGCGGCGACATGTTCGGCGCTGCCCTGCTGCATGTCGCGCGTGCCGTGCTTATGATCCGACGATGAGCCCATCTGATCGAGCGAGCGCCAGCGCACCTCGACCGGAAACGCACGGCCTTCCACCGACACCACCGGCGCGTCATCGAAGTGCTCGGCGAAGCGCGCGGTATCAATCGTTGCCGAGGTGACGATGATCTTCAGCTCGGGGCGCTTCTTGGTCAGCCGTTTCAGATAGCCCAGCAAGAAGTCGATGTTGAGGCTGCGCTCGTGTGCCTCGTCGATGATGATGGTGTCGTAAGCGCTGAGCCACGGGTCGCCCTGCGTCTCGGCCAGCAGAATACCGTCGGTCATGAACTTGATCAGGCTGCGCTCCGATACCTGGTCGTTGAAGCGCACCTGGAAACCGACGATCTCGCCGAGCGGCGTGTTCAGCTCCTCGGCCACGCGCCGCGCGACCGAGCGCGCAGCGAGGCGGCGCGGCTGCGTGCAGCCGATCATGCCGGCTTCGCCGCGACCAGCAGCAAGACAGAGTTTGGGGAGCTGCGTGGTCTTGCCTGATCCGGTTTCGCCGGCAATCACCACCACCTGATGCTTGCGTATCAGTTCGACGATATCTTCGGCGCGCGCGCTGATCGGCAGCGACTCGTCCAGCGTGACGGCCGGTTTGGCGGCCACGCGAGCGCGGCGTCTTGCCGCGGATGCTTCGATGTCCGCCGCCAGCGCGATCATCCTGTTTTCATCGGGCCGACGCGAGAGCGCACGCCAGCGCCCCAGCAGCCGACCGAAATCACGGCTGGAAACGTCATCCAGCGCACGACGCTGGTCGCGCAGACGGCGATCAGGGTGTGCGTTGGCAGCGGGCGGGGAAACATCATTCATCGGACCGCACATCATAGCCGGTGACTATCGCCGGCATCGCAACGATTCATTTCCTTCGCTCACGCCAAATCGTTATTGTGGACACCCTGGATTCAACTTTTAAAAGGCAGACACCATGTCCATTTCCATCGGTATCGACAAGAAAGACCGCGAAACGATCGCCAAGCATCTGTCAAAGCTGCTGGCGGACACGTATTCGCTGTACCTGAAAACCCACAGTTTCCACTGGAACGTCACCGGGCCGCAGTTCAACAGCCTGCACGCGATGTTCGAGACGCAGTACAACGAGCTGTGGCTAGCGGCCGACGAAGTGGCCGAACGCATTCGCACGCTCGACGTCGCGGCGCCGGGTTCCTATAGCCAGTTCGGCAAGCTCACGTCGATCAAGGAAGAAGCCGGCGTGCCGGAATGGAAGGAGATGGTTGCCCAGCTGGTCGAGGGCCACGAGATCGCCGCCCACACCGCCCGCGAAACCATCAAGGCAACAGACGGCCCGGGTGACGAAGGCACCGCCGACATGGTGACCGGCCGCCTGAAGGAGCACGAAAAAACCGCCTGGATGCTGCGCTCTTTGCTCGCCTGAGCCTCACTCGTTAGCCAGCATAAAAAAAGCGCCTTCGACAGGCGCTTTTTTTATGGCGGGTTTCGTCCAGCGCGCGGATGGCCTGCCGGTGATTCAATGATCCTTACGGTTTTGCCAGCCAGGCGGCCTGCTCGTTTCGTTGGCGGGCAGACGATAACGCTCGTTGGCATAGGCCCAGCTGGGCCACAGCGCATGCGCCAGCGTCAGGCTGGCGAAGGCCGCGTCCACCGGCACGGAGGTCAGCACCTCACCCTGCGGCTGATAGGCGAACTGCATCGGCGCACGCTGTGGCTGCAGCACCATCAGCTGCTCGCCGCCGAGCGGATTGCGCCGCAGATAGCCGTAGTTGTCGCCGTACTGCATGATCGCGCGGTCCGGTTCGCGCTGCGTGAGGTCGGCACCCAGCATGGGATGTTCGCTGCTGATGCCGATCAGGGACAAAAGCGTCGGCGCCAGATCGACCTGGCTGACGATATGTTCGTCGCGCTTTACCGGCACACCGGCGCCAAGAATCAGCGCAGGAATATGAAAGTGGGTCACCGGCACCAGGCTGGCGCCGAACACGCGTGAATCATGGTCGGCCACGATCAGAAAAACCGTGTGACTCCAGTACGGCGACTTCTTCGCGCGCTCGAAGAATTGGCCGATCGACCAGTCGGCATAGCGCACGGCGTTTTCCGCGCTGGCCGGATTGCCCACCAGCGGCACGCGGCCGGCCGGATATTCCCACGGCGTGTGGTTGGACACGCTGAAGGCCAGGGTAAAGGTCGGCTTGTCGCCGTCCTGCATCAATCGCTGGTGCAGCTCGTTGAACATGTCCTCGTCGGAGGCGCCCCACGAACCGACGAAGCCCGGCTTGGTCTCGAAGCGCGCGCTGTCGATCACATCATCGAAACCGTTGCCGTAAAAAAACGAGCGCATATTGTCGAAGTGCGCTTCACCGCCGTAGACAAAGCGCGTGTGATAGCCGAAGTGATCGAGCAGCGCGGCGATGGTGAAGAAGTTGCTCTGGCTGCGCGGCAGCTTGAGCACGGCCTCGGCCGGCGTCGGCATAAAGCCGGTGGTCACCGCCTCCAGGCCGCGGACCGATCGCGTGCCGGTGGCGTAGGTGCGAGCGAGGTACCAGCCCTGCTTCGACAGCGCATCGAGCTGCGGCGTATAGCCGTCGCCACCCAGGCTGCCGACGTACTGCGCGCCCAGGCTTTCTTCCAGCACGATGACCAGATTCATCGGTTTGTCGGGCGTCGCCGTGGCCTGCTGGTGATGCAGGCTGGGGTACTTCGGGTCCGTCATCGGACCATCCAGCCCTGCCGCTTGCCGCACGATGGACTGCATCTGCGGCTCGGGCATTTTGCCGTAGACCGCCGCGGCCGAGCGTTCGTTGTTGAGCGCCCGTGCCGCATTGAGCACGCTGTAAAGCGAATCAAGCGACAGCGTATTGATCATGCTGTCGCTGCTGAAGGCGACCTCGGATGCATTCAACGGGCGGTGCTGCAAGGTGCCTCGACCGGCGAGAAACAGCAGCGCGAACAGCACCACCGTCATCACCGGCCGCAGCCAGCCGCGCATGGGCAGCGCATCCGGGCGGCGCGTTGGCAGCAGCTTGAAACCCAGCCAGCCGAGCAGAATCAGCACCAGCAGGGCCGCTCCCACCACCAGCTTGTAGCCATGCCACAGCATCGCCGTGACTTCGTGCGGGCTGGTCAGGTACTCGAAATACAGGCGGTTGGGACGGGTGTCGTACTCGATAAGGAACTGCGGCGTGGATACCTCCAGCAGCACAAACAGCAGCCACCAGAAGCGAAACCACCAGCTCGCCACGCGTGTGGGCCACGTCCGGTGACCCAACCACGGCGACAGCAGCGCCGGCCACGCAATCACCATTGCCAGCAGTGACAGATCGATACGCCAGCCGCCCAGCAGCACCGGCCACAACCCGCCGGCGGCATCCACGCGAGTCCATTGCCAGACGCACAGGCCCAGCCGGCTGAGTGTGAGGAAAACCAGGGTGATCAGTAAAAAGCGTAGCGTGAGATGGCGCAGAGGAAATGTCCGGCGAAGCCTTTCGGCGTTGGGCGAAATGCGTGAAACGGGCGTGAACCTTACACTACCTCACCGAGGTGTTGGACTGGCCGCGGCGTCGCGCTTCGTCGAGCGCGCTTTCCACAAACACCTGGCGATTTAAACTCGCTATCGTAGGCCAGGCGCCGGTCCGCCGAAACCGTCGGCAGAAGCCGCCGGCTGAGCTTGCGCTGACCACCTGTCACATCATTGGTTGAGCCCGCTGCCCTGCATTGGGTAAGCTTCCGGAGCTTTTGCGCTTTTGACGCAGGTTTCTTCAGGAATTTTTTTGAGCGCCACGGCAGCAAACCAAGACAGCAAATACCCGCTCCTCTCCGCCCTGCTTATTGCACTGGTGGTGGCCGCGCTGAATATCGGGCTTTGGTGGTGGGGCAACTTGCCCAACGGACCAGGTGATTGGCACGGCAAAATCGGCGGCCTCGCCTACTCCGGTTTCCAACGCTACCAGAATCCGTTCAACCACGATTTCCCGAGTGACGAGCAGATCGATGGTGATCTCAAACTGCTTAGTCGATATACCTCGAGCATAGCCACATACAGCATGCTCGAGAATCCGCAGGTCGTTCGGCTGGCAGAAAAAAACGGCCTGAAGGTGCTGGCCGGCGCGCAGATTCTCAAAGGTGACCAAGGCAATGAGGACGAAATTGATGCCCTGATTGCTCAGGCGCACCGGTACCCCGGCACGATTGATCGAGTCGTTGTCGGCAACGAAGTGCTATTCCGAAACGACAAGACGCCTGAACAAATGATGGCCTATGCCGACAGGGTGCGCGCCGCCGTGCATCAGCCGGTATCGATCGCCGAACCCGAATACATCTGGCTGAAGTATCCCGAGCTGGCCGACCACGTCGACTTCATCACCATCCATCTGTTCCCCTTCTGGAACGGCGTAACCGTATCCAGCGGACAAGACGGCAAGTCCGATGCCGTCGCTGCGGCGCTCGGCGCTTACCATGCGATCCAACAGCGCTTTCCGAACAAGCACATTGTGGTCGGCGAGGTCGGCTGGCCGTCCGCCGGCGATCGCCAGAAACAGTCGTATCCGTCGATCTCCAATGAGGCAATCTTCGATCGCCTGTGGCTCAACGAAGCCAAGAAAGAGAATATCGATTACTACCTTTTCGAAGCCTTCGACCAGCCATGGAAGGAAGGTCTCGGTGAAGGCCGCACCGGCGCCTACTGGGGCGTATTCAACGCCGATCGCCAGCTGAAGTTTCCGCTGACCGGTTCGATCATCGAAGACACCAGCTGGCCGTGGAAGGCGCTGGCCGCCAGCCTGCTCGCGCTGGTGCCGATGATCTGGTTTGCGCGCCGATTCAGCCGCTTCAAGCCGATGGGCCGGCTGTTTTTCTGCGCGCTGATCCAGCTGGCCTGTGGCCTGCTGACGTGGTCGGCGACGCTGCCGTTCAACTTCTATCTGAGCTGGATCGACTGGACCATGCTGGTGCTGTTGTTCCCGGCGCAGATCGCGATCCTGGCGATTCTGCTGATCAACGGCTTCGAGTTCACCGAGGTGCTGTGGCGCCGCCAGTGGGTGCGCAGCGCCGGCATGCTGCGGCCGGATCGTCCGGAGAAGCAGCCGTTCGTCTCGATCCATCTGGCCTGCTACAACGAGCCGCCGGAGATGGTGATCATCACCCTCGATTCGCTGGCCGCGCTGGACTACGCCAACTTCGAAGTGCTGGTGATCGACAACAACACCAAGAACCCGGACGTGTGGAAGCCGGTGCAGGCGTATTGCGAGCAGCTCGGCAAGCGCTTCCGTTTTTTCCATCTGGAACCGTGGCCGGGCTTCAAGGCCGGCGCGCTGAACTTCGGCCTGAAGGAAACCGACCCGGCCGCTGACGTGGTGGCGGTGATCGACGCCGATTACGAAGTGCGCAGCGACTGGCTGGCCACGCTGACCGGCCACTTCCACGATCCGAAGGTCGCCGTGGTGCAGTGCCCGCAGGCGCACCGCGAATTCGAGAACAACACCTTCCGCCGCATGACCGCATGGGAATACGACGGCTTCTTCCGCATCGGCATGCATCACCGCAACGAGCGCAACGCCATCATCCAGCACGGCACCATGACCATGGTGCGGCGCTCGGCGCTGGAAGGTACGGGCGGCTGGTCGGAGTGGACGATCTGCGAGGACGCCGAGCTCGGCCTGCGCCTGATGCATTCGGGCTACGACCTGGTTTACGTTGATGAGTTGATGGGCAAAGGCCTCACGCCCGCCGACTTCAAGGCGTACAAGAGCCAGCGCTACCGCTGGGCGTTTGGCGCGATGCAGATCCTCAAGGGTCGCTGGCGCTGGATGACCACGCCCGGCCCGCTGTCGGGTGGGCAACGCTTCCACTTTCTCACCGGCTGGTTCAGCTGGTTCGCCGACGCGCTGCATTTGCTGTTCAGCCTGATGGCGATTTTCTGGACCGCCGGCATGGTCGCGTTTCCGGAGTATTTCAGCCTGCCGATGCAGCTGTTCCTGATCCCGATCATCGGCTTCTTTTTCGCCAAGGCGATCTTCGGCATCGTGCTGTATCGCGCCCGCGTGCCGTGCAGCTGGTACGACACGCTGATGGCCTCGCTGGCCAGCATGGGTCTGAGCCATGCGATTGCCCGCGGCATCCTGCACGGGCTGACGCGCGAGAAAACTTCGTTCGTAGTCACCGCAAAAAGTCGGCGCTTGGGCGAATCGAGCTTCGCGGCTTTTGCGCCGGTGCGCGAGGAAATGATGATGGCCTTCGCGATCAGCATGTGCGTGGTCGGCATCGCCATGGGTTATGCCTCGCATCTGATCGAAGGCCGGCTGTGGATCTTCATCCTCTGCGCGCAGTCGATTCCGTATTTTTCGGCAGTAGCCGGCGCGTGGATTGCCCATCGGGCCGGCGACGAGGCAGGCTGATCTTCACGAGAGAATCAGCCGGGCGGCGGCTTCGACACACCCGCGTGCATTGCGGCCAACGCTGGGGTCGGTACTTGTGCGATCGCGGAATCTTCGGGGCTGCACTGATCAGTACGGCATTGATGCGTTAGGTTTCATCCCTTGGGGACATTGGCGTCGGTAGCTTCGAGGCCATTGCCTTATATGAAGTCCTCGAGAACGGAACCTCACGCATGCATCGATTCATCCAACGCCTGCGGCACCTGCTGGCGCTGAATATGCTGCTTTTGGCGTCGCTGACGCATGCCGCGGTGGTGCTGACCGTCGATGGGGTGGACGATCCGTTGAAAAGTGCCGTGAGCTCTAGCGTCGAGCTGTCGCAGTACGCCACTCGCAGCATCAGTGATGCGCAGGCGCGACGCCTGTATGCCAACGCGCCCGATCAGGTCAAAGCGGCGCTGGCGCCGTACGGCTATTACGACGCCACCACCACCGGCGACATCCAGCAGGTCGGCAAGGACTGGCACGTGACGCTGCACGTCAGCAAGGGTGAGCCGGTGAAGATCAGCGCGGTCAATCTCACGATGGACAAACAGGCCTCCGCCATCGCGCCGATCGGGCGTGCCATGCGCGCGCTGCAAAAGCTCAAGGATCAGCCGCTCAACGACGGCGCCTACGATGATCTTCGCGATCGTGTAAGCAGCGCCATCACCGCCAACGGCTTTCTCGATGCCAAGCTGCTGACCCATCGCGTGGAAGTCAATCGCGCCGAACACAGCGCCGTGATCACCTTGAAGTGGCAGGTCGGCCAGCGCTATCGCTATGGCCATGTGCATTTCGACGACTCGCAATTCCGCGAGGATTTTCTCGATCGCTACGTGCCATTCAAGCCGGGCGATTACTTTTCGCAGGACCAGCTGCTGCAGCTTCAGCAGGCCTTGAACGGCGCGGATTATTTCTCGGTGGTCAACGTGCTGCCGGATGTCGATACGGCAAAGAACGGCGTGGTCGATATCACCGTGCAGCTGGCGCCGGCCAAGCGGACGATTTACACCGGCGGTCCGTTTATCGGCACGGATACCGGCGTTGGCGTGCGCGCCGGCATCGAGCGGCGCTGGGTCAACAACCGCGGACACAAATGGAAGAACGAGGTGGTGCTGGCACAGCGCCTGAAAACGGTGACTTCGCTTTATACGGTGCCGCTACCCGGCCCCAATCAGCGCAGCCTCAATTACGGCGCCACCTATCGCGACTCCAATACCGACACCTCGCAATCGCGCACGCTGGAACTGGTCGCCAACGAAACCGAGCTGTGGCACGGCTGGACGCGAACCCTGGGGCTGCATGCGCTGTCCGGCACGTTTACGGTCGGCAAGATCGGCGATGAGCCGGACGACACGCCGGGCATCGAGCACGGCCGCAGCACCGAGGTTTTTGCGCAGGCGTCGCTGTCACGCAAAAAGCTCGATAACCCCAACTTCGTCCACCACGGCTGGTCAGTCAGTTTTACCGCCAGCAGCACGGCCGGCAGCCTGCTTTCCGATGCGCGCTTTACCCAGTTCATCGCCGATGGAAAATGGATCGACGCGTTTGGCGCCAACGATCGCAACCGGCTGATTCTGCGCGGCACGGCCGGCGTCACCTCGACGGACAACTTCACCGCCCTGCCCCCGCAGCTGCGCTTTTTTGCCGGCGGCGATCAATCGATTCGCGGCTACGCCTACCAGGAAGTCGGGCCGCTCAACAGCGCCGGCCGCGTGATCGGCGGTGAAAACTTGCTGGTCGCCAGCGCCGAAGTCGAACACTATTTCACCCGCACTTGGGGCATGGCCGCGTTTGTCGATGCCGGCAACGCCTTCACCGGCACCAACTACAGCCCGGTCATCGGTGCCGGCCTGGGCGTGCGCTGGCTGTCGCCGGTCGGCATGGTTCGCGTCGACGTCGGCACGCCGATCCACAACTCGCGCGAAAGCGGCTTTGAGCTGCATATCGTGATCGGGCCGGACCTATGAACGACGTCAGCACCGCAGCGCCACCGACCGCGCCGACCCGACCGCGAAGGCACTGGCTGCGCTGGATCGGCGGCCTGATTTTGTTGCTGCTGGTGCTGATCGGCAGCACTTCCGCATGGTTGCTCGGCACAGCTTCGGGCCTTCAGTTTGCGCTGGCGCGCGCGCAGTCGATCACCCACGGCGCGCTGCAGGTACAGCAGGCGCAAGGACGCCTGATCGGTCCGCTGGTGCTCTCCGGCGTCCGCTATCGCGACGGTAGCGGACTTGATGTGCAGATAGCCGAAGCCCATCTGGATTTCCGCTTGCTGCCGCTGCTGCACAAACAGCTGCACGTGCTGAATCTTGACGTGGATGGCGTCGACGTCGCGCTAGCGCCGAGCACGCCGCCGACAGACAAGAATGACTCGACGTTTTCACTGAAGCCGCCGCTCGACATCGTGCTGGATCGGGTGCACGTGGGCGCGGTACGCATCACGCAGGCAAAGCAGCCGCTATTTGCCTCGCGCAGTCTCGACCTGGCCGGCAGCTGGACCGGCAACGGCATCGCGCTGCGCCAGCTCGATCTGCAGTCGCCTGACGGCCACGTTACGCTCGGCGGCAAACTGGCGCTCGGCAAAGGCTACAGCGGCGATGGCAACGCCAGCTTCGCATGGAAGGTGGGCGCCACCGATTATGCCGGCAGCCTCGTCGCCCACAGCGATGGTCAGCATGCGCACGTCGATTTCAAACTGGCGCAGCCCACCGCCGCCGAGCTTCAGCTCGACCTGATTCAAAGCGGCGATTTTTTATGGACGGCCAAACTCGACGCGCCCGGCTTCAATCCGAAACCCTTTCTCGGCGACAGCGCGCTGACGGCGCTGGCGGTTTCACTGCAGGGCCACGGTGATCGCTACAGTGGCAGCGTCGATGGCTCGCTCACGCTCAACGACTATCAGCTTTCGCTGCACCCTCTCAGCGTGCAGTTCAGCCACGACTTCAAGACGCTCACCCTGAAACAGCTCAACCTCGGCTCGCCGCAGATCACCGGCAGCGTCGCGGCTAGCGGCACCGTGCAGCTGGACGCACAGCCGATCAGCGCCGATCTGGCGATCCAGTGGAACGATCTGCGGCTGCCCGCTGAACTTGCCGGCCAGCCGCTGGCGAGCCATGGCTCGCTGAAGGCCCGCGGCAGCGCCGATCGCTACCACGCCGAAGGTGATGTAACGATCGGGCCACCGGGCAAACTGGCAGCTCTGGCGCTCAACCTTGACGGCACGCCGCAGCAGATCCTGCTGCACACGCTGACGCTGAAGCAGCCGCAAGGCGACATGCAGATCAACGGCACGTTGACACTGCAGCCCGCGCTGGCGTGGCAGGTGGAAGCGACGGCGAAGCAGCTTGATCCCGGTCAGCTGCTGGCCGGCTGGAACGGCGCGCTGAATTTTGATATCGCCAGTCACGGCATGCTTCCGAAAAACCGGCCGGACGTCACGCTGGAAATCCGCCAACTCGACGGCACCCTGCGCAAGCGTGCGATCAGGGGCAGCGGCACGCTGCACGTACTTCCAACGCAGGTGGTGGATGGGCAACTCAAAATCGCCTCCGACAGCAGTACGGTAAACATCGATGCAAAGAGCAGCGGCGCCGGCGAAAACGCCAGCAACAATGTCACGCTGAACCTTGCCATTGCGTCGCTTGGCGACTGGCTGCCCGAGTCCGGCGGCCGTTTGAACGGCGCGTTCCACGTGCGTGGGCAGCAGCCCGCGCTGAGCGTGGACGGTACGCTGCAAGGTCAGTCGCTGGCCTATCAGCAACAGCGCGCGGCCGGCCTGCAGCTGGACGCCAGCGTGCCGGATATCAGCCATCCCGGCGGCAAGTTCAACCTGCAGCTGCACGGCGTCAATGCCGGTGGCTTGCTGTTTTCGCAGATCAGCCTGCTGGCCAGCGGCAACGCCGCGCAGCACAGTTTGAATCTTGAGGCGCACGGCACGCAGCTTTCGACGGCGCTGACATTGACCGGCTCGCTCAAGGGCGCGGACTGGCGCGGCAGCCTGTCGAAACTCACGCTCGAACCGCAAGGTTTGCCGGGCCTGCGCCTGCAGCAGCCGGCACAGCTGGCCTATGTCGCCGGCGCCATGAGCCTTTCCGAAACCTGCCTGAGCGCGGGCGATCCACTGCTGTGCGTGCAGGCCAAGCAGGACAAGAGCGGCAATCTGGATGCCAGCTATCGCCTACGTCAGCTGCCGCTGGCACTGCTTATGAATGCGGCCGGCGAAGCCAGCCTGCCGATGCGCGCGGACGGCACGCTGCAGGGCGATGGCACCATTCACCGCAACGCAGCCGGCGCCCTCAGCGGCAACGCGTCGATCACATCGGCCAAGGGCAGCATCACCTACACCGATCACGCCGATGCGCCGGTGCTTACCTACGATCAGCTGGCGCTGAATGCCACACTGTCGCCAGGCAGCCAGCGCATCGAGGTGCGCAGCGGGCTGGACAAGGGTGGACGTCTGGACGGCCAGATCACCATCAGCGGCGCGCAGCAGGCGCTGGCCGGCCAGCTCGATCTGCACCTCAATCAGCTGAGCGTTGTCGAACTGCTGACCAGCCAGGTGGCCAACGTGAAAGGCGAGCTGGGCGGCAGCTTTCGCATCGGTGGCACGCTGAAGCAGCCATCCGTCGTCGGCAACGCGACGCTGAGCAATTTTGCCAGCGAAGTACCGGCGGCCGGGCTCAAGCTCACCCATGGCAAGGTCGTGGTGAGCGCGGTCGATGCGCAGCATTTCCGGCTGGAAGGCACATTGCAATCCGGCAAGGGCACGCTGGCGATCGGCGGCAACGCCAGCCTTGGTGCAAATACCCAAACTCTGATCACGCTGAAGGGCAGCGAGTTCACCGCGGCCGACATTCCGGCGGCCAAGGTGGTGATTTCGCCCGATTTGACTGTTCGTCAGGACACCAAGGGCATCAGCGTAGGCGGCAGCGTCACGCTAGACAGTGCCGATATCAACCTCGAAAAACTTCCCGGCGCCGGTGCGACCAAGGCCTCGCCCGATATCGTGCTGGTCGATCAGAAGCAGCCCGAGCAGGTCGATAACGTCGTGCCGATCAGCGCGCAGGTCACGGTCGATCTGGGCGACAAGACGCATCTGGTCGGCAAGGGGCTGGACGGTATTCTCAGCGGCCAGCTCACGGTCAGCGAAGTGCCCGGGCGTGCAACCACCGGCCGCGGTCAGATTGGCGTGGACGGCACCTACAAGGCCTACGGTCAGAACCTGCAGATCGAACGCGGCCAGCTGCTGTTTGCCAGCACACCGATCGACAACCCCGGGCTGAATATTCGCGCCGTGCGAAAAATCAACCCGAACTCCACCATCGACGACGGCCAGGAGGTCGGCCTGCTGATCGCCGGCACCGCGCAGCGTCCAAGCATTACGGTGTTTTCCAACCCGGTAATGCAGCAGTCCGACGCGTTGTCGTACCTAATTACCGGCAAGCCGCTTTCCGATGTCAAAGGTGGCGAAGGCAGCGCGGTGAGTTCGGCCGCGCAGGCGCTGGGGTCGGCCGGTGGCAACATGCTGGCCAAAAGCATCGGCACGCGGCTGGGCGTCGACGATATTGGTGTGAGCAGCAGCGACGCGCTGAACGGCAACTCGGCATTTACGGTCGGCAAGTACCTGTCGCCAAGGCTTTATCTCAGCTACGGCATCGGCCTGTTCGAATCCGGCCAGGTCATTACGCTGCGCTACAAGCTCACTCAACGCTGGAATATCGAGGCGCAAAACGCCACCGACTTCAATCGCGCCAGCCTGAACTATCGCTATGAGCGATAACCGTGCGACAGCCACCGTTCAAATCACGCCCTGATAATCCAACGCACGCCCGACCGTTCGCAACACGGCCGGTTGGAGCGAATCACGCTGCATCGTCCCGATAAAAGCCGCTAATGGCATGTTCGCGGGCCAGCAGGCAAAGATCTTTTCGCCGTTTCACCCTTCATCTGGAGCTTGCCCGTGACCACCATGCCGCTTGCACGAAACGCGATGTACACCCTGCTCTGTGCCGGCTTCGTTGCCCTGGCGGGTTGCAATCAGGCTGCCGCGCCCGCGCAGCCTCCCGCCAGCTCAGCCTCGGCACCGGCACCCGCTCAAAGCGCCGCGGGCCCGCAGCAAGCGGCGTATACGCCGCCGACCGCCGACCAGCTTTATCAGCTGGTGGCGCCGATTGCGCTGTTCCCCGACAAGCTGGTGGCGCAGGTGCTTGCCGGCGCAACCTATCCCGATCAAATTACCGATGCCGACTCGGTGATCGACAAGAATCCCAACCTGAAGGGCGTGCCGCTGCAAACTGCCATCGCGCAGCAACCCTGGGATCCGAGCGTCAAGGGGCTTACCGTCTTTCCCTCGGTGCTTGACCAGATGGCACAGAACATCGACTGGACCCATTCGCTCGGCGAGGCCTACATCAACGACCCGACCGACGTGATGAATGCGATCCAGGTGATGCGCCAGCGCGCATCGACGCACGGCAGCCTGCGCAGCTCCGACCATCTCACCGTGCAGACCCGCAGCGCGACCGCTTCCACCGACAGCTATGGTGGCGGCGATGACGATCAGCAGCCGGTTTACAACGGCCCTTCGGTCGTACCCGCGCCCAGTCAGATCATCGAGATTGATCCGGCGCAGTCGGACGCCGTGTATGTGCCGGAGTACAACCCGCAGGTCGTCTACGGCGAAGAAGTGCCCTACTACCCCGGCTACACCTACGAACAGCCCGCCGGCTACAGCGGCGGCGACCTGCTCGCGGCGGGCGCCATCGGGTTCGGTGCGGCCGTCCTGGTTGGCGCCATCTTCGATCATCATCACGACGACCGCGGCTACGGCTGGAACAACTGGGGCATGAACTGGGGCCACCGTGGCGGTGGGTATAACGGCGGCGGCAACTATGGCGGCGGCCAGCGGCCGGCTGTGGTCTATAACAACAATCGCTACGTGTCGCGCTCCACCACCGTGATCAACCGAAACGTCACCAACAACTACAACAATGGCCGCACGGTAAACAATTTCAACAGCAATAATCACAACATCGGCAACAGCACGGTGAATAACCGGCCGGGCGGTGCGGGAGCTGCTGCATTTGCCAATGGACGTCCAAACGCCGCCGATCCCCGCGGTGCGGCAACAACACCGCGTTTTGGCAACGCCGCCGGCGTGCAGCGTGGCGCGGCACCGCAAGGTGTGCACGCTTTGGCTGCGGGAGCCGGCGCAACGCATGCACCGATGAGCATGCCGCACTTCAACGGCGTGCCGCAGCGTGGCGTGACGACGGCGCAAAGCGCGCGCGCGGCAGGCGGCGCGCCGAACGGTGCGATCCACCCGAACGTTGTCGGCGGTCGAGCGGAGGCAAACCACGTACAGCCGGCAAATCAGGCGTTCAATCGCGAGGCCGTCAATCGTGGCCAGGTCAATAATCGCGCCGCGGAAGTTCAGCGAGCGAACATCGCGCCGCATGTGAACAACGCCGTCGCCGTGCCGCACGAAAACCGTGCTGCCTCACCGGCCGCGTTCCAGCAGCACGCCGCCCGACCGGTCGAGCAACAGCATTTAAACCAGCCATCGCGACCGGTGCAGCAGCAACATCAGCAAGCGGCTCCACGAGAGATGGCACAACCGCATCAGGCGCCGCAGGTGCATCGCGAACAGGCACAACCGCATCCGCAACCGGCAGCTCATCAAGGCGGCGGACATCCTGCGCCTGCGCACGGGGGCAAAGAAGGCAAGCACGATCATCGCTGATCGGCTCGTTACCGATGCGGGCGTCGCCGCGACCGCGAGTCGCCCCGATGCAACGACAGAAATGACGTCACGTGGTTGAAGGATAAAAATGCAGGCAGTGCGGTTACCCGCGCTGCCTTTGTTATTGATCACGCCCACTAGCTACCCAGATACACCGACGGCGTTTTGGTAAAGCCGGCTTTTATCTGCCGCGATATGTCATCGGCGAGCACCTCGCTTTCACCGGCTTCGAGCGCCTGCAGTACAACGTCGACGATATCTTGCGGCCGCGACGTCGGCAGCTTTCCGGGAAAGCCCTTGATCATGTCGGTCTCGATCAGGCCGGCATGCACGCCGAGCACTTGCGTACCCTGTCCACGCAATTCGTTGCGCAGACCGTTGGTCAGCGACCACGCCGCCGCCTTGGTCACCGGATAGATGCTGGTGCCGGGCAGGCTGACCCAGCTCAGCACCGAAAGCATGTTGACCAGTGCACCGCCGCCGTTGGCCGCCAGCACCGGTGCAAACGCGCGGCTGACCGACCAGACGCCGTAGACGTTGGTTTCCATCAATTGGCGCATGGCCTCCGGACCACCGTCAGACAGCATCGATTCGCCACGCACCGTGATGCCGGCATTGTTGATCACGATGTCCACGTCGCCGCACAGCGCGGCCGCCGCGGCAATGTCGTCGGCGCGAGTGACGTCGAGCTTTACCGGCACCACGCCCGCAAGCGTTACCGACGCGGGATCGCGCGCGCCGGCGTAAACCTTCTTTGCGCCTGCGGCCAGCAGGCCTTTGGCGTACGCCAGACCCAGCCCACGATTGGCCCCGGTAACGAGCGCGGTACTGCCTTGAATTTTCATGCGTGCATGCCTCCGATATTTTTTTACAAATCGGGCGTCAGCAGATCGCGACGGCCGGAAAAGAGTCCGCTTTGCGCTGCCGCGCGCAGGCGCATCGGCAGCTGGGGAAGTGACATGTTCAACGCGAGGCTTGCCGCGTGTTCGTGTCGCGCAAGCGCACCGTTACCGTGCTCGACAACCCCGGCCGCAAACGATCCAGTCCGGCCTGATCGCGATCAAAGCGAATGCGCACCGGCACGCGCTGCACGATCTTGGTGAAGTTGCCGGTACCCGGCTCGAACGGCAGCAGCGAAAACTGCGATCCCGAACCCGGCGCAAAGCTCTCGACGTGTCCGGTGAGGGTGTGTCCGGGCAAGGCATCCACATCGACGCTGGCCGTCTGACCCACCACCATGCGCGCGGTCTGGGTTTCCTTGAAATTGGCGATCACGTAAAGCGCGTCCAGCGGCACCACGCTGAGCAGCCGCGTGCCCGGCTGCACGTAGTCACCGGGCTCGACCTGGCGGTCGCCGACCACGCCGTCGATCGGCGAGCGGATCAAGGTATTTGTCTGGTCCTGCCGCGCGAGATCAAGTGCAGCCGTGGCGCTCGCCACCATCGCCCGCGCCTGTGCGAGGCTGGCCTGCAGGGTCAGTCGTTTGACCTTCGTCACCGATGCCTGATCGCGACTCACCGCGAACTCGGCGCGGCTGTGATCGGCATTCGCCTGCGCGGTGACTTCGGCGGCACGAAACTGCTCGGCATCGTGTCGCGCCACCGCACCGCTGACAATCAACTGGTCATATCGCTTTCGGTCGGCCTCGGCCAGCACCTGCTGCGCATCGAACGAGCGGATGGTGGATTTCGCCGCGACGATATTCGAGCTAGCGAGCTTTTCTTCAGCATCGAGCGCAACCAGCGCAGCCTCTGCGGCCTGCACCGAAGCCTGCGCATTCTGCAAGGTGGCCGCGGCGGAAGCCACCCGCGCGTCAAACTCTTCGGCATCGATGCGCACCAGTGGATCGCCGCGGCCCACACGCTGATCATGCTGTACCAGCACCGCGGCCACGAGGCCGCGCACCTTGGGCGCGACAATCGAGCTGTCCGCCTGCAGGTAGGCGTTGTCTGTCGATTCGCTGCCCTTCGGGGATGCGATATAAACAGCCCCGCCTGCGGCGACCACGATCGCCACCGCAGCGACCAGCCAGGGGCGTCGCGATACCGGCTGACGCGGCGTTGCGTCAGCGGTGGCAACGGCGGCGGGTACCGCGCTCATCGGTCCATGACCAGCAGGGTCGAGGTGGCCGTTGCACAGAGTTTGCCGCTGGCATCGGTGAGCGAGCCTTCGGCAAACGCCACGCGCCGCCCCATCGAAATGACGCGACCCTCGGCACGCACCAGACCGCTCTCGGCGGTCAGCGCCTTGTGGAAAGCCACTTTCAGTTCCAGCGTTGTATAGGCCTGCTGCGCGGTCAGTTTCGAGTGCACGGCGCAACCCAGCGCCGAATCCAGCAGCGTGGCGAAATAGCCGCCGTGGATCATGCCCATCGGGTTGAACGCGTGAGGGCCGGGCACGCCGGCGAACACCGTACGCCCGTCATCCACTTCGACCAGATCGAAATCCAGCGATGCTGCAATGCCCGGCCGCTGACCCGACGCCATGAAGGCGCGCAGCTGCTCGAGCCCGCTCAATCCCTTGCCGATGTCTTCGACCATGCTCATGCGAGTTTCTCCAGTCCGAGTCGTTGTTTGATCTGTCGACGCGATGCCAGAAGAATTGCATCCGAGCGCTTGGCCTCCGGCTCGATGCGCGCCAGTGACAGTGCGCCAACGAGTTCCGCCACCACGGAGCGCGCGCGTGTCTCCAGCGCGGCTTCCGCTTCGCGCGATGGCGTGCTGTCAGCGCCATCCAGCGCCGCAAGTTTTTCGGCCAGCCGTCGGGTGAGACGACGCGCACCGGCGGCAAATTGTTCGCGCGCGGCGTCATCCATCCGCGGCGCCTCGGAGGCCAGCGCGGCCATCGGGCAGCCGGCACCACGCGCGTCGCGATGCTTTTTGGACAGATAGAAATCGACGTAGGCAATCAAGCCTTCGGCCGGCGTGCGGTCATCCGTTTCTCGCTGAAAGCGGCGTCCGGACTCATCGAACATCTGACCGATGGCGGCCGCGACCAGCTCGTCCTTCGAGGCAAAGTGCGCATAGAAACCGCCGTGCGTGAGCCCAGCCTCGGCCATCACGCTGGCGACGGCGACCCGATGCGGCCCCTCGGTGCGGATGGCCTTGGCAGCTGCCTGCAGGACCTTGGCGCGAGTCTGCTGTTTGTGCTCGTTGTCGTAGCGCATGGACTTGTCGCTCTGTTTATATGATGATCATCATATTACAAATGCCAGATGATGCAAGTGACCCCATGACTACCGTTTCCGCTTCACCGGCCGACCTGCCATCGGCGCGCAAATATCTGATCTTCGGCATTCTGGCGTTCGGCCAGTTCATGGCCTTGATCGATATCCAGATCGTTGCCGCCTCGCTCAATGACGTGCAGGCCGGTTTGTCCGCCGGGCCGGATGAAATCAGCTGGGTACAGACCGGCTACCTTATGGCCGAACTGGTAATGATTCCGTTTGCCGCGTTTCTGACTCAGGCGCTGTCGACGCGCTGGCTGTTCGCGCTCTCGGCTGGCCTGTTCACCGCGGCGAGTGCGCTCTGTGGCATGGCGTGGGACATCCATTCAATGATCGCGTTTCGGGTGATCCAGGGCTTCGTCGGCGGTGCGATGGTGCCGACGGTATTCGCCACCGGCTTCGCCCTGTTCACTGGCAAGGATCGCGCGATGATTCCCGCGATTCTCGGCATGGTCTCGGTGCTGGCGCCCACGCTGGGGCCAACGGTCGGTGGCTGGCTCACGGCAGCCATCGGCTGGCGCTCAATTTTCTACATCAATATCGTGCCGGGCATTATCGTCACCACGCTGTCGATTCTGTTCGTCAAGGTCGACAAGCCGAATCTGCCGATGCTCAAGCGCATCGACTACGTGCACCTTGCCGCGATGGCAGCGTTTCTCGGCGGCCTGGAATACGTACTCGAAGAAGGCCCGCGCCACGATTGGCTGGGCGACCCGACCATCGCCATGGCCGCGTGGGTGTCACTGATCGGCTTTGTACTTTTCCTGGAACGTTCGTTCCGTTCGGCGATGCCGGTGGTCAAGCTGTCGCCGTTTAGAAAACCGACCTTTGCCTTCGCCTGCCTGTTTAATCTGGTGATCGGTTTCGGACTGTACTCGGCGACGTATCTGATTCCGGTGTTTCTCGGCCGCGTGCGCGATTTCAACAGCCTGCAGATCGGCACCACGGTGTTCGTCACCGGGTTGGCGCAGATTCTCAGCACGGTGCTGGCGGCGCGGTTGTCGCAGCGGCTCGACCCGCGCTGGATGATCGCCGCCGGCCTGCCGCTGTTCGCCGCCAGCCTGTGGCTTGCGTCGTACATGACGCCAGAGTGGGGCTTCGCCGCGCTGCTCGCGCCGCAGCTGCTGCGCGGCTTCGCGATCATGCTTTGCATTGTGCCGAGCGTGAACATGGCACTTGGCGGTTTTGCCATGACCGAGCTGCGCTATGCCTCGGGCCTGTTCAACCTGATGCGCAATCTCGGCGGCGCGATCGGCATTGCCGTGGTCAATACCTGGCTGCAGGACCAGACGCGCATCCATGCCCTGCGTATCGGAGAAACGCTGGGCGAGTCCGGACGTATTGCGCCTGATTTTCTTGCTGCGCTGACCGCGCGTATCGGCAACGTCACCAGCGACTCGGCGCATGCATTGCTGATGGCGCAGGGCGAGATCGCCCGTGTGGTCGCGCGTGACTCGTTGACGCTGGCGTTCAACGACGTGTTCCGGTTGATGGCGTGGATTTTTCTGGCCGCGCTGGTGATGGTGCCGTTCTGCCGGCCCGCTGTGGGCGCCGCGCCACCCGCCGAGGCGCACTGATGGATCGCTAGCGTGCGCCATAGATCCAGTGCACAAGGCATTCGCACAAAAGCACGCGCGCGGTTTATCGTGGAGTACTTTTTCCTTTCGAGGTGCGCCATGCAGAACCCCTCCCCGTCCGGCAAACGCTGGCTGCTCGCCACGGCCATACTCTGCAGTCTTGCGGCCAGCAGCGCCAGCGCAGCCGATACGCCGCGCGGCCCTTCGGGCATCGACCTGGCCGGCATCGATCACAGCCTCCAGCCGGGCAACGACTTCAACGGCTACGCCAACGGCAACTGGTTCAAGACGGCGGTCATTCCGGCCGATCGCGCCAGCACCGGGGTATTTCTGCAGGTGTTTGAGCAGGCCGAGAAGCGCAACGCGGCGCTGATCAAGTCCGTCGTCGCCGGCAAGGCGCGGGCCGGTTCAAACGAGCGCAAGATTGCCGACTACTACGCCGCCTTCATGGACACCGCGGCCATCGAAAAGCACGGGCTCGCGCCGCTGAAGCCGCAGCTCGATGCAATCAACGCGATCAGCAGCAAGCAGCAGCTGGCCACCGCGCTCGGCAGCAACCTGCGGGCCGATGTCGACCCGATCAATGACACCAACTTCAGCACCGAAAACCTGTTCGGCCTGTTCGTGACGCAAGGCCTGGAAGATCCATCGCACAGCGTGCCGTATCTGCTGCAGGGCGGCCTCGGTTTGCCGAACCGCGACTATTTCATCCAGTCCGACAAGGCCATGGTCGCGCTGCGCGCCAAGTACCAAGCCTATATCGCGACCCAGCTGAAAAACGCCGGCGTGGCCGACGCGGACGCAAAAGCCAAGGCCGTGGTCGAACTGGAAATGAAAATCGCCACCGCGCAGGAAAGCCTGGTCGAGAGCGAGGACGTGCACAAGGCCAACAATCCCTGGACGATGGCCGACTTCAACGCCAAGGCGCCCGGGCTGGATTGGAGCAGCTATTTCAAGGCGGCCGGACTCGATACGCAAAAACAAGTTGTGGTGTGGCAACCCCGCGGCATCATCGGCGAATCGGCGCTGGTCGCCAGCGAGCCGCTCGACACATGGAAGGCCTTTCTGACCTTTCACACCATCAATAACGTGGCCGGCATGCTGCCTAAAGCCTATGCCGATGCAGATTTCGAATTCTATGGTCACACGCTGGAGGGCGTACCCGTACAAAACGATCGCTGGAAGCGGGCGTTGAGCGCCGTCAACCGCGACCTCGGCGACGCGGTGGGCCAGCTGTATGTGAAGCAGTATTTCCCAGCTTCGTCCAAGGCCGAAGTGCAGCAGATGGTCGCCAATATCCTGGCGGCATTCGGCAGCCGCGTGGACGAACTGAGCTGGATGACGCCGGCGACCAAGGCCAAGGCAAAGGCCAAGATTGCCGTCACGCATGTAGGCGTGGGCTATCCGGAAACCTGGCGCAGCTATGCGGATTTCGACGTGAGCGCCGATGATCCGGTCGGCAATCGCCTGCGCGCGCAGGCGCATGAGTACCAGCACCAGAAGGCCAAGCTCGATGCGCCGGTCGACCGCAACGAGTGGTGGATGAATCCGCAGACCGTCAACGCGGTAAATCTTCCGCTGCAGAATGCGCTGAATTTTCCCGCCGCCATTCTCGAGGCGCCGTTCTTCGACCCCAGGGCCGACGCAGCTGCCAACTACGGCGCTATCGGCGCAATCATCGGTCACGAAATAAGCCACAGCTTCGACAACACTGGCGCGGAGTTCGACGCAAGCGGCAAGCTCGCCAACTGGTGGACGCCGGCCGATCAGGCGCATTTCAAGGCGGCCACGCAAAAGCTCGTCGCGCAGTACAGCGCGTACGAGCCGCTGCCTGGCCTGCACATCAACGGTCAGCAGACGCTGGGTGAAAACATCGCCGATGTCTCCGGCCTCACGGTGGCCTACATCGCGTATCACAAATCGCTCGGCGGCAAGCCGGCACCGGTGCTCGATGGCCTCACCGGCGACCAGCGCTTCTTCCTCGCCTTCGGCCAGGCCTGGCGCAGCAAGACGCGCGACGCCGCGTTGCGCGCCGAGGTCGTTTCGGACGGCCATTCGCCCGGACCATTCCGCGCCCAGACCGTGCGCAACATCGATGCATGGTATGACGCGTTCAAGGCGAAGCCCGGCGAAACGCTGTATCTGGCGCCGGATGATCGGGTAAAGATCTGGTAACTCGCGCAGCTACGGTGGCGGTGGTCGGCAGAACTAACTGACCGCCACCGTCGCCGTGACGCCGCCTTGCTATCGCGCACACTTTACGGCGTTCGAGAGAGTGCTAACGTTCGGCTAAGGTGGCGCGAGCCCAAGCCTGCTTTTCGGAGATCATCCATGCGCAAAAAAGCCCTGCTTTGCATTCTGCTGCTGGCCACCGCCTCACCGCTGTTCGCACAGTCCACCAGCGCAGCTCCTGCCACCGCGGCACAGCAGGCGGCGCAGAACCAGTTCAACCAGCAAATGGTCAAGGCGGCGCTGCGGGTCACGCAGCTGGTTGACGATGGCAAGATCGGAGATATCTGGGACGGCGCCTCGCCCATCGCCAAAAGTGCCGTGACGCGTGCGCAGTTCATCAAGCAGATCAGCGCCGATCGCGCGGCCATGGGTGCGCTTACCTCACGCACCCTTTACAGCATTACCTTCAGTCAGTCCGATGGCAAAAGCCTGCCGGCGGGCGTCTATGCCAACATCCGCTTTACCAGCGTCTTCGCCAACGCCAAAGCTGGGGTGCGCGAGCTGGTTTCGTTCCACCTTGAAAGCAACAAAAACTGGCTGGTCGCGGGCTACACCCTGCACTGAGCGGCATCCATTTTTGTTTAGGCCACCGCCGCCCGCACAGCTCTTCAGCCGATGCCCAGCCCGTCGATAGCCGCACTGGAGGCGCCGGCGAAACCGGCCAGCTGCGCAAAGCGTAGCCCACGCTCGGCGTAGTCCTTGAACTGGTCAAAGCTGGGCGCGCCTGGCGACATCAGGATCACGCCTCCATCAGGCGTCAACCAGCGTGCATGGACGACTGCTTCCTCCAGCGTTTTCACGCGAACGATGGCGCACGCCACGCCGGCAGTACTCAACGCACTTTCGATACGCTCGCCATTGGCGCCCATGCAGACGATCGCCTGCGGCGGCGCGTGGCTGACCGCATCGACGAAAGAAGCCCAGTCCAGACCGCGGTCGTAGCCGCCGACCAACACCGTCACCAAGCGACCGCGCAGGCTGTCCAGCGCTGCCACGACCGCCTGCGGCGTGGTGCCAATCGAATCGTTGATCCAGTCCAGGGCATCGTGCCTGCCCAGCGGCTGCAAGCGGTGCGGCAGCGGCCGAAAGCTGGCCAGCGCCGGTGCCGCCGCCAACGCATCCATGCCTTCGGCGGCCAGCGCAGACAAGGCAGCACATGCATTAAGCGCATTATGCGGACCCGGCACAGCGAGCTGATCGCACGCGAATACATCCTGTGTGCCTCGACGAACAAACCCATCGGCCACATGCCAGCCGTCTGGATGGCCAAATGCAATACGATTCGGATGGCTGGCAGTGCGCTCAAGCAGTGCCGGCTGCAAGGCATTGACGAGTAGCTGCTTTGAGACATTCATCAAGCGCAGCTTGTCGGTGACGTACTGCTCGCGCGAGCCGTGCCAGTCGAGGTGTTCCTCATACAGGCTGGTGATGACGCCCAGCTCCAGCGCACCAGCTTCGCCGGTCTGAAAGCTCGACAGCTCGATCACCCATAGTTCGGCCGTCTGTCCGCGCAATTCGAGCAGCGGCAAACCGATATTGCCGGCCAGCGCCGTACGCACGCCGAGCGATCGCGCAAGGTGCGCCAGCATCGCGCTGGTGGTGCTCTTGCCCTTGGTGCCGGTGATGGCTATTACCCGCGCCTCGGGGTTTTCCGCAAACCACAGCGCGGTGCCCGACGTAAACGGCGTGCCCTGCGCCTTCGCCGCGAGAATGGCCGGCTTGTAGGCCGAGATGCCGGGCGATTTGACGACAACGTCATAGCCGGCCAAATCGGACGCGTCCGGTTCGTGGCCGTGCACGACCAGCGCACTGTCGAAACGGCGCGCGGCGTCAATTTCCGGTTCAGTGCAATACAGCGTCAGCGGCAGATCCGGCAGCTGCTCGCGCACTGCCGCGATCGTCGCCCTGCCCTCGCGACCGAAACCCCAGACCGCGACGCGCCGATCGGCCAGCTCGGCAATGCGCATCAGCCGATGGTCGCCAGCGCCGGCTGCAGGCGCGTCGGCACGCGATGCTCCGCGTCCGGCTGCAGCCACGGCTCCAGCGCCAGCTGGGCCGGATCAAGCTGCGGCAGGATCTCACTGCGGAAGCGCGCGACCAGTGCATCCTCCTGCCACTCCGGCCGCTGGCTCAGGGCGAACATGGCAGCACGGGCTTCGGCACCCTCACCGACGCATTCGAACGGCTTGTGGTCCTGGTATTCCATCAGCGCATCGAAACCCGCGGACTGCGTTTCGTCATCGAGCAGATTGCGCCCGAAGATGCCGAGCAGACGCGGCTTGGACAGGAATGGCGCCAGCGCCAGAAACACGAAATGGCATTTCGGGCAATGCCCGCACCAGCGGTCGGCCGGCTTGGGGCCGAGCAATTTGAAATTGCGGTTGCAGCTGGAAAACGTGTCGAGGTACGGCGTGAGTTTGGCGAAGGCGCGGGTGATCGCCAGCTCCGAATACGGGCGCAGCAGCGAGCAATAATCCAGATCGGCCGCCACGTGCGTATGCAGCCAATCGCCCAGCAACTGCTCGAACGCGTAGCCCTTGCTCCACTGGTGGTTCACCTGCAGGCCGTCGTATTCCAGCGTGGCGACCGAAGCCGAACGCTCGTTGGCGAAGGCAATCGAATCGTAGCCGTACAGAACGGCCGCTACCGCGAGGATCGCCGAGTTCACCGCCGTCACGGGGATGTGCCCGTTCCACGCGCCAAGCCGGTTCAGCTCGAACAGCCCGGGTGCCAGCTCGCGCTGGATATTGAGCATTGGCAGACCGGTGCGCTCGGCGCAGGCGGCGATCAAGGGCGAACTGCCGACCCACACGGCCGTCGCGTCGCCGCCGATGGCCTTGATCGCTTCGACCGCCACCAGCGAATCCTTGCCGCCTCCGATGGGCACCAGGGTGCGCTTGGGCAGACCCAACGATGGCGCGGCAGATGGCGCGGAACCACCGCGCGGAAAAGCTATCCGTCCACGCAGATCTAGGCCGTTGCGATACGCAAACTCGGCCAGCCCATGCAGATACAGCGCGTCGAGCACGTCCGCCGTCGCGTCATCCAGCGGACCGGCCGTCACTTCAATCGTTGGCGGCACGCCGGCCTTGTAGTAGCTGACGCCGGCGATCAGATGCAGCATTTTCAAAGCAGCATCGAAGGCTTGTTGGCGCTGAGGCGACCATGTCCCCTCATTCCAGCCCTCTCCCCCGAGAGGAGAGGGGGTTAGCTTCGGAAAATAGATTTTCTCGATCAACTCGGCGCCGTCATCGAACGCATAGACCAGCTCGACCACACCCTGAGCGTAGGCGTGACGAACAAAGCGAAACACCTGGGTCAGGCGCGGTTGGATGGTCGTTGTCACTCTTCAATCTCCGCCGCTGCCTGCCCTCTCCCCCCGTCGGGGAGAGGGCTGGGGTGAGGGGCCGGGCTGGCCAAAGTATTCAAAATCACCTCAAGCACGCTTTCGGTATTCGTCAGCACATCATTGTTCCAGAAACGCAGAAGGTTGTAGCCCATGATCTTCAGTTGCCGCGTGCGGCGCTCGTCGTATTCCATCTGCTCAAGATGCTGCCCGCCGTCCAGCTCGACAATCAGCTTTGCCTCCGTGCATACGAAATCGGCGATGTAACAGCCGATTTCGTGTTGTCGGCGGAATTTGAATCCCTGCAGCTGTCGGTTGCGGAGATAGCGCCACAGCTTCTGCTCCGCGTCCGTCATTCCTGCGCGCAGCTCGCGCGCTCGATCTACATTGCGGCGTTTCATCCCTGAAGCGCTCTGTTTGCCAGTTGATATTTCTCGCGAGGTTGTCCCCTCACCTCAGTCCTCTCCCCAACGGGGAGAGGAGGTCATTGCCTGAATTTCCCGCTATTCGAGAATGACTTCTTCTGCCGGACCGCGCAGATTGTACGGTGAAGACATCACCTGGCCGTAGGCGCCGGTGGTGGCGATCAGCACGACGTCGCCCTCGTGGCTCTCCGGCAGGCGGCGGTCGCTGCCGAGCACGTCGCCGGATTCGCAGATCGGGCCGACCACCTGATACATCGCCGTAGCCGGTTCGTTGAAGCGCGTGAGGTTGACGATTTCGTGCCAGGCGTCGTACAGCGCCGGACGGATCAGGTTGTGCATGCCGGCATCCACGCCCAGATACCGCCAGCTGCCTTTGCCCTTGAGCTGGGTGACCTTGGCCAGCAGCACGCCCGCCTCGGCGACCAGAAAACGGCCGGGCTCCATCCACAGCTGATAGCGCGGATACAGCCGCTTGACCTCGGCCAGCGCCTCGCCGACGGCGTCAAGATCCAGCGGTTGCTCGCCGGGATGCGAGGGCACGCCGAGGCCACCACCGATATTGAGAAACTCCACGCTGGGAATGCGCTCGGCCAGGCTGGCCAGCTGCGCATAGACCTCGGCCCAATGGCCCGGCTCGAGCACGCCCGAACCCAGATGCGCGTGCAGCCCGACGATGCGCGCGTGGCGCGCGGTGGCCAGATGCACGAAGGCGTCCAGCTGATCCAGCGGCAGGCCAAACTTGCTGGTGCTGCCGCCGGTGCGCACCTTGTCGTGGTGACCGGAGCCGCGACCCAGGTCGATGCGCAGGCTGATGTCGTGGCCGTCGAAGGTCTCGACCCAGTGCTCCATCGGGTGCAGCGAGTCGAGCGTCACCATCACGCCGGCCTCGAGCGCGTCGCGATAGTCGCTGCGCGGGGCGAAGTTGGGGGTGAACAACCGGGGCGTCGCGGCCGGCACGGTGTCGGCGACGCGCGCCAGTTCGCCGGGCGATACGCATTCCAGCCCCAGCCCTTCGTCGGCCAGCGCGCGCAGGATCGCCGGATGCGAGTTGGCCTTGATCGCATAGAACAAGCGATCCACCGGCAGCTTGGCCTTCAGCGCGCGGGCGCGCTCGCGGATGGTGCCCAGGTGATACACGTAGCGCGGGCTGCGCTCCTCGGCCAGCTGCATCAGCTTCTTGCGTTCGTTGAGCCACCACGCTTCATCGTGCGGCGCCGTTTCGGCACCGTAGATGCCTTCCCACGTCGGGCCGAACAGATCGGCATCATCGGTGCGCATGGCACCGGCGCGCACCAGCTGCTCGTGCAGCTGCGGCAGCATGCCGTCGACGACGTTCTCATCAACCACAAACGTGAGATTGAGGTTGTTCGACGACTGCGAAATCATGTGCACACGGTGCTGGCCGAATTCGGCCATCACCGGATTCAACCGATGCAGCATCGAGCGCATGCCGCGCCCGACCATCGTTACTGCGGCGCACGGCGCGATGACCTTGACCCGGCAGACTTTCGCCAGATCGGTCGCCAGCGCCGCCAGCACGTCGGAGTCGAGCAGGTTTTCGGTGGGGTCCAGCGATACGGTGACGTTGGTTTCGGCCGAACCGATCAGATCCACCGACAGGCCGTGCTGCTTGAACTGGTTGAACACGTCGGCCAGAAAGCCGACCTGCTGCCACATGCCGACCGACTCCATCGACACCAGGGTGATGCCCTTGCGCGTGCTGATTGCCTTGATGCTCGGCGCTTCCTCGCGCAGCTCCGGGCCGATGCGCGTACCGGCCAGTTCAGGCCGGTTGGTGTCCTTGATCAGCAGCGGCACGCGCGGCAGACGCAGCGGCGACAGGCAGCGTGGGTGCAGCACCTTGGCGCCGGTGGTGGCGATTTCCTGTGCCTCTTCGTAGTCGAGCCGGCGCAGCAGGCGCGCGCCCGGCACCTGGCGCGGATTGGCGGTAAACATGCCGGCCACGTCGGTCCAGATTTCCACCCGCAGCGCCTTCAGCACCGCGCCGAAATACGAGGCCGAGGTATCCGAGCCGCCGCGACCGAGCAGCACCGTTCGGCCGCCCCTGTTCGACGCATCGTCCGGATCGACGCCTTCGCGTGCGATGAATCCCTGGGTAATGAACACATCGCCGCGCGCGGCCAGATGCGCGGCCAGCGCGGGATCGGGCTGCGAATCGACGATGGCGGAGAGCAGCCGCGTGCGCTCGTTCTGGTTCGGCAGCGTGACGGCCTCCAGGCATTCGCGCGCATCCAGCCATTCGGTAGCCAGCCCGTTCGCACTGAGAAATGCCGCGCCCAGCGCGCTGGACATCAGCTCGCCGTGCGCCTGCACCTGCGCCTGCCATGCCAGATCGCCGTTGCCGTGCGCGGCCAGGCCATCCAGATCGTGCAGTCGTGTGGCCAGCGTGTCGGGCATATCGAGTTGCATATGCCCCAACAGCTCATGATGCCGCTGCGCGATGGCCTGCGCCGAGAGCAGGCGAAGATCGGTGGCGGTCTGCGCGCACAGCTGTTTCAGTGCGTCGGTGATGCCAGTCAATGCGGATACCACGACCAGCACGCGTGCGCCCTCGGCGCGGCGGCTGGCAACCAGCTCGCGGATGTTCTGCCAGCGCGGCAGCGTGGCCACGCTGGTACCGCCGAACTTCATCACGATCCACGGGGCGCCCGCGGGCAACGGTGCAAGAGTCGGCTGATTCACTGGCTTGAATGGTCGGCGATGGGAAAAGTCATCTATTCAGTGTTGCGCTGCAGAAAGGCGATTGCAATAGGCTCAAGTTTATGGACGTCTGGACGTTTAGACATCCATAACCTTTTACCCGATTCGAAGAACGGATCAGAGCTGTCGCACTCAGGCTACGACGACAGGAATGCGCCCGATCTTGGCCTGCCATTCCTTTGGTCCGGTGTTATGCACCGATGTGCCGGCAGAATCGACCGCCACGGTCACCGGCATGTCCTGCACGGTGAACTCGTAGATCGCCTCCATGCCCAGATCGGCAAAGCCGACCACCTTCGATGCCTTGATCGCCTTAGATACCAGATACGCCGCGCCGCCGACGGCCATCAGATACACCGATCGATGCTTCTTGATCGCCTCGATCGCCGCCGGGCCGCGCTCGGCCTTGCCGACCATGCCGAGCAGGCCGGTTTGCGCCAGCACCTGCTCGGTGAACTTGTCCATGCGCGTAGCTGTAGTCGGACCGGCCGGGCCGACCACTTCGTCGCGCACCGGATCGACCGGGCCCACGTAGTAGATGAAACGGCCCTTGAAGTCGACCGGCAGCTTTTCGCCCTTGTTCAACATCTCGACCATGCGCTTGTGCGCGGCGTCGCGGCCGGTGAGCAGCTTGCCGTTGAGCAGCAGCACTTCACCCGGCTTGAAACTGGCCACGTCTTCCGGTGTCACCGTATCGAGATCAACGCGGCGCGCGTTGGTCGGGTTATAGGTGAGCTTGGGCCAGTCCTCCAGCGACGGCGGATCGAGTGCGACCGGACCGGAGCCGTCGAGCACGAAGTGCGCGTGGCGCGTGGCCGCGCAGTTCGGAATCAGCGCGACCGGAAGGTTGGCCGCGTGGGTCGGGTAATCCTTGACCTTGATGTCGAGCACGGTGGTCAGGCCACCGAGACCCTGAGCGCCAATACCCAGCGCGTTGACCTTGTCGTACAGCTCGATGCGCAGTTCTTCCGCGCGATTGCTCGGGCCGCGGGCAATCAGCTCCTGGATGTCGATCGGATCCATCAGCGACTCCTTCGCCATCAGCATCGCCTTCTCGGCCGTGCCGCCGATGCCGATGCCGAGCATGCCGGGCGGGCACCATCCGGCTCCCATGGTCGGCACGGTCTTGAGCACCCAGTCGACGATCGAGTCGGAGGGGTTGAGCATGGCGAATTTCGACTTGGCCTCGGAGCCGCCGCCCTTGGCCGCCACGATGACGTCGAGCTTGTCGCCCGGCACGATGCTGACGTTGATCACCGCCGGGGTGTTGTCCTTCGTATTGGTGCGCTTGCCGGCCGGGTCGGCCAGGATGCTGGCGCGCAGCGTGTTGTCCGGATCGTTATAGGCGCGGCGCACGCCCTCGTTGATCATGTCGTCCAGCGACATCGTGGCGTCCCACTGCACGTTCATGCCGACCTTGACGAATACCGTGACGATGCCGGTGTCCTGGCACAGCGGCCGATGCCCTTCCGCAGCCATGCGCGAGTTGATCAGGATCTGCGCCATCGCATCCTTGGCGGCCGGGCTTTCCTCGCGTTCGTACGCGGCAGCGAGTCCCTTGATGTAGTCGACCGGGTGGTAATAGCTGATGTACTGCAGCGCATCGGCAACGGACTGGATCAGATCGGCTTGCTTGATGATGGTCATGGGGCGGCTTTTGGATGAAGGAATAACCGGTGCCTGCGGGCAGCGCCGCGCAGCGCACAACCCGCCTATTGTGCCGCAACCGGCGCATCGAGGCCCGAGCGTCCGCTTATTGCCTTGCCCCGCGCCGTCTTCGATGCGATGGTTCATCTCTTTGACCTCGTCGGACCGGGCATGCCTTCCTCTCGTCGCTTCATGCAACTTGACGTTTTTTCCAGCCGGCCGCTGCTCGGCAATCCGCTGGCCGTGATCATCGATGCCGAAGGCTTGGACACGCCAACGATGCAGGCGATCGCACGCTGGACCAACCTGTCCGAGACGACCTTTCTGCTGCCGCCCAGCAGTTCGGCGGCCGACTATCGCGTGCGCATCTTCACGCCGAAGCAGGAGCTGCCCTTTGCTGGGCATCCCAGCGTGGGAAGCGCTTATGTGGCGATCGAGGCGGGCCTCGTATCCGCGGCAAAAACCTCTTTGATACAGGAATGTGCCGCCGGCCTGCTGCCGGTGCGCGTCGCAGGCGAAGGCGCGAGCCGCACGATTCACGTGCAGGCGCCAGCGGCGCGTCTGCACCCTCTCGACACCGCCATGATAAACGCCCTGGCTGGCGCACTGGGCGTCGAACTGGGCGCCCAGCAGGCAAGTCTGGTCGACAACGGACCGCAGTGGATTCTTGCCGATCTGGGCGATGCCCTGACGGTGCGCGCCTTGATGCCCGACCTTTCCGCGATCGCCCGGCTGTGCGAGGAGCTGTCGGCTGTGGGCGTCAGCGTCTTCGGGCGCAGCCATGAGGCTGGCATCGCCATGGCCATGCGCGCGTTCTGCCCGGCTGATGGCATTGCCGAAGATCCCGTGACCGGCAGCGCCAATGCGGCGATTGCCGCGTTTCTGCTTGATAGCGGCGGCTTGGCCACCTTCGGCAATCCGTATCGGGTCAGTCAGGGCCGTGAAGTCGGGCGCGACGGCTATGTCGATGTTGCCGTAAATGCCTTCGACTCGACCATCACCGTTGGCGGCAGCTGTGCGCTGAGCCTGATCGGCCAGCTGACGCTGTAAAAAATCGTAGCGCGGAGAAAGCGCACGAAGATGCTTCCCTCGGGTGCCCGTCTGGGTGCATATTCGGGAAGCGAGGCTGCAGTCAACAGGGGGACTGCATCCGCGTGATAGGGAATTTAGGGCTATTTAACCGATGACATGCTTGGCGGATAACCGAAGGCATTGCAGCGCTGTCAGGCCGACGCCGTCCCAAGCGTGCCGAACTTCGTCTATGGAGAACTGTATGCTCGCGAAGTTTCACCGCACAACCCTTGCAGCGTCCCTGACGCTGATCCTGGCCACTGCTACCAGTGCCAGTGCCGCCAGCATGAAAAACAGTGTCGACATGGGTCTGACAGCGGCCAGCCAGCCGGCCAACGTTACCCTCGTCCTCAAGCTGCACAATCAGGCTGATCTGGAAACGTTTATCCAGCAGACCGTGACGCCCGGCAGCGCCAACTTCCAGAAATTTCTGAGCACTGACGAATTCGCCAACAAGTACGGCGCCACCAGCCAGGAAATTGCCAAGGTCCAGGCCTATCTGGCCAAACAGGGCCTGACCAGCACGGTGATGGCCAACCACCTCGGCGTCCAGGTCAGCGGCACGCTCGGCCAGTTCAGCAAGGTGTTCAGCGCGCAAATCCACAACTACAAATCGCGCGCCACCGGCAAAACGTTTCATAGCCCCGCCACGCACGTGGTGCTGCCGAGCGAGCTGGCCGATACGGTCGTGCTGGCCACCGGCCTGAATACGGATAAGAAATATCTGTCGCATCGCGTCAGTACGCCGAAGCTCGCTGGCCAATCGGTTCAGGCAAGCAAGCTGAGCGCGGCAACCGTTATGGCGGCCAAAAAGCCTGGATCGGGCAATCCGACCGCGTCGGGCACGCCGGGTGATTACACCGTTGGCGACGTCGCCAATTTCTACGACGTCAACCCGCTGTACGAGCGCGGCGTGACCGGCCAGGGTTCGACCGTGGCCATCGTGACGCTGTCGAATTTCGTGCCGGCGGATGCCGAAACCTACTGGACCGATATCGGGCTCGTTACCAAGAAGAATCGCATCACGCAGGTGCATGTCGACGGCGGCGGCGCTCTGGATGACGGCAGCGGCGAGACCTCGCTCGACGTCGAGCAGTCAGGCGGGCTGGCGCCTTCTGCAAAGATCATCGTGTATGACGCACCGAACGCCGGCAACGGTTTTGTCGATGCGTTTGCCCAAGCGGTATCGGACAACAAGGCCGACAGCATTTCGACCAGCTGGGGTTCGCCGGAAATCTTCAACTTCGCCGCGCTGAACGTCGATGGCGCCAAGGATACCGACACCACCGACGCGGGCGACCTGGTCGCTTTCCACGAGATCTTCATGGAAGCCGCGGCCCAGGGCCAGTCGGTCTTTGTCGCGGCGGGCGACTCCGGCGCGTACGACACCGTGCGCTCGCTCGGGGTCGGCACCGATCCGGGTGATTTTACCGGCCCGCTGACGGTCGATTCGCCCGCTTCCGATCCGTACGTTACGGCCGCTGGCGGCACCACGGTTCCGTTTACCTATGCGTTCAAGGTCAGTGGCGTGGTCGGGCCCAAGGCGTCGATCACCCAGGAAAGTGTCTGGGGTTGGGACTATATCCAGAACTACTTCGACACCAACTTCGGATCCGGTATCGTAGATGTGTTTTCGACCGGCGGCGGTGGTGGCGTCAGCGTCTACTGGCCGACACCGTTCTATCAGCAGTTCACCAACGGCATCCAGAAGAGCGAAGCCAAGCAGTCACTGGTCTACAACGATCCGACCGCCGGCCCGACCACGTACCTCAAGCTTCCGGCGCACTTTGCCGGCCGCAACGTGCCGGATATCTCGCTCAACGCCGATCCGGAAACCGGCTATATCCTGATCTCCAGCGTCGACGGCGGCCTGGTCGAGGGCGAAGGCGGTACCAGCTTCGTGGCACCACAGCTCAACGGTATCAGCGCCCTGCTCACACAGAGCCTTGGCCACCGCGTCGGTCAGTGGAACCCGCGCATCTATCTGCTGCAGAACATCTTCCGCTATGGCAAATACTCGGCGTTCAACAGCGTCAACGCGGGCGACAACTGGTTCTACCAGGGCAAGCCGCATTTCACCCCGGGCGCCGGTATCGGCACGCTCGACGTGGCGAATCTTGATTCGCTGCTGAAGCTCGGACTGCACTACTAAGCGACGCGCGATAAATCGGCCGGCGGCTTCCAGCCAGGAGGTCCGCCGGTTTTTTTTGCCCTGAAAAACACCGTAGATTGCGACGGCGCCATCGCAGCGTCTGCCGCGTTGGCCTGCTGACATCGGCGCCAGGGCTTGCCGGGCGCCGATCCAAACCGCCATGCTCTCGGTTCATCAACGGCGGACACGGCATGAACACACCCACGGCATCCGCAACCGCCTACGTCCGCACCCTGCGCCCATGGGACGCGGCGCTGATCGTGGTCGGCGGCATCATCGGCGGCGGCATTTTTCTCACGCCAGGCATCGTCGCGGAGCGCACCAATTCGGGGCTGACGCTGCTGCTGCTGTGGATAGGCGCTGGCCTGCTCACGCTGATCGGCGCACTGTGCTACGCCGAGCTGGGCGCGCGCCGACCGCATGCCGGCGGCAGCTATGTGTATCTGCGCGAAGCGTTCGGGCCGCTGGCCGGCTTCCTGTTCGGCTGGACCATGCTGCTGGTGATCTATTCCGGCTCTACCGCCTTTGTGGCGCGGATTTTCGCCAGCTATGCGAGCACGCTTTTTGGCCTGTCGCCGGCGTGGACGCTGCCACTGACCGTCGGCGCGCTGATTTTCGTCGCCGGGCTGAACCTGTTCGGTTTGAAGTTCGGCGCAAAAATCCAGAACGTGTTCGCCGTGCTGAAATTGCTCGCGGTGGCGGTGCTGGTGATCTGCGGACTGTTCTTTGCCGGCGCCGGCCATGCTCAGGTGCTGGCGATCGATCCGAATCATGTGGGCAGCGGCTTCATGGGCGCCGCACTGCCCGTGTTGTTCGCTTATTCCGGCTTTACCTACCTCAACAACCTCGCCGGCGAAATTCGCGATCCGCAGCGCACGCTGCCGCGCGCATTGACGCTAGGCATGCTGCTGGTCATCGCCGCCTATGTGCTGGTCAACGTGGCCTATCTCGCGGTGCTCGGACACGACGGGCTCGCAAAGAGTCACGCGCCCGCTGCCGACGTAATGCAGCAGGTGCTCGGTCCGATCGGTGCGCGGGTGATCGCGCTGGGCGTGGCGATCTCCGCACTGGGCTTTTGCAACATCACCTTGGTGGCCGGTGCACGCGTGCTGCAAGTAATGGGCGAAGACGGTTTGTTCTTTCGCTCGGTGGCTCGGCTGCATCCGCGCTACAACACGCCGAATATCGCGCTGCTGCTGTTGATCGCATGGTCGATTCTGCTTGCGGTAACCGGCAGCGACAGCCAGCTGCTCGACTACGCCACCTTCGGCGACTGGCTGGCCTGCGCCGCGGGCGTGGCCACCCTGTTCTGGTATCGCCGTCACGACGACAGCGCCGTGCGCTTCCGGGTACCCGGCTACCCGCTGCTGCCGCTGATTTTTGTCGCCGTCATCGCCTGGGTCGTGTTTGCCACCATGCGCGACAACCCCGCCAACGCGGGCATCGGGCTAGTGATCATTGCTGCCGGCGTGCCGGTGTATTTCATCTGGCGTCGTTTATTCAAGCAGTAACGTTCGCCACAAGTGGCGTCGTCTAATCAAGCAATAATGCTTGCCACAAGTGGCGTCGTCTATTCAAGCAGTAATGTTTGCCGCACGTAGCACGGTCTACTCCGCCTGAAGCGTTGATGTGGAAACGGCCGTTCAGCGGCGCCCACCCAAGCAATGCAACAATAGGCAGACAGATTTTGAGGAGATTTTGAATGGCGCTTGCGCAAGCCAAGGCTCTGCCGGCAACCACCGACACCATCGTGCCCGACAAGATTCGCGACGGCATCGATCTGCAGATCAACGGCGAGCACTTCCGCCACACGGGCGATCCGCAAATGCCGCTGCTATGGTATCTGCGCGACGTGCTGCGGCTGACCGGCACCAAATACGGCGGCGAGCACGGTGAAAACGGCGCCGATCAGGTGCTGCTCAACGGCAAGGCCGGCTCGGCCATTTCAGTGCCCATCGCCAAACTGGAAAAAGTGGAAATCACCACGATTGAAGGCCTGTCGGCCAACGATGGCACCCTGCATCCGGTGCAGCAGGCTTTCATCGACGAAGACGCCATCGGCTGTGGCTACTGCACGCCCGGCTGGATCATCGCCTCGGTCGACCTGCTCCAGCGCAAAAAGCAGCCCAGTGACGACGACATCGACTCGCTGCCCAACGTCTGCCGCTGCGGCTGCCAGACCCGCGTTCGCCGCGCGATCAAGCGCGTCGCCGCCGGCAAGGCGGGCCAGCCATGAGTCACGATACTTTGATGGGGAACGATCGTATTCCGCTGTCGCGCCGGCGCTTTATCCAGCTGCTGGCCGGCGGCGCCGGTGTGCTGATGGTCGGCATCGGCACAGCCGACGCCGCCGATGCGCCACTGCCGCTGCCGCCGTCGCTGCTCGGTGACACGTTCTACGGCATTGGCGCCTACGTGCGCATCGACACCGACGGCAACGTGCTGATCGGTGTGCGCGACCCCGATACCGGCACGGGCGTCAACACCTCGCTGCCGCGCATCATCGCCGACGAGCTTGATGCCGACTGGAACCGCGTCACCGCCGTGCCGCTCGGCCTTGGCGTAACCGACAACAACGGCCAACCGAGCTGGATCTACGGTCGTCAGGTCGGCGGCACTGGCGGCTCCATTTCTGCGGCCTGGGCCGATCTGCGGCAGGCCGGCGCGGTAGCGCGCTGGCTGCTGCTGCAGGCCGCCGCACGCCGTCTTGGCGTGCCGGCCGATCGCCTGCGCTGTGAATCCGGCACCGTCATCGCCCTGGACGGGCGCCGCTTCACTTACGGCAGCCTGGTCGAAGACGCCAGCAAGGTCGACCTGCCCAACAGCGTGCCGCCGCTGAAAACTGCCGAGCGCTATCAGCTCATCGGCAATCCGGCCGGCGACGTCGACGCCCGCGAAATCGTTACCGGCCAGACCCGCTTTGCCGGCGACCAGCAGTACGGCGACACGCTCACCGCCGTGGTCGTGCATTGCCCCTGGCCGGACGGCACGCTGGCTGGCCTCGATTTTACCGACACGCTGGCGGTCAAGGGCGTAGTCAAGGTACTGCAGCTCAACCCCGAGGCTGGCCAGCAGACCGGCACCACGCTCAGTGCGATTGCCGTGGCGGTTATCGCCGAAGACACCTGGTCTGCGCTCAAGGGACGCCAGAAGCTCAAGCTCAAATGGAAGCCCGGCGCCAGCAACAGCGAAAGCAGCGACGCGCTGGAACAGCAGGCCGGCGTGCTGGTGGCCGGCAAGACCGACCCGACCACCCGCGTTCGCAACGACGGCGACATTGAGGCCGCCGGCAAAAAAGCTGCGCGCCGAATGGAAGCGACGTATTTTCAGCCGTGGCTGGCGCACGCCACCGCCGAACCCATGAACTGCCTGGCGCACGTGCAAAAGAACATGGCGACCCTGGTGGTGCCGAGCCAGGCCCCGCAAAAAGCGTGGGCCGTGGTACGCCGCCTTACCGGATTGACGCCCGACCAGATCCAGATCAGCGTGCCGCGCGTCGGCGGCGGTTACGGCCGGCGGCTCGATCACGACTACGTCGCCGAAGCGGTGATGCTGTCCATGGCGCTCGACAAACCCGTGCGGCTGTTATGGACGCAGGATCAGGATATCGGCCACGACTACTACCGCTCCGGCAGCGTGCATCAGCTCAGCGCCATCATCGACCGCAAGCGTCAGATACTCGGCTGGAACCAGCGCATGGCCAGCGCCTCCACCCTGGTCAATCGCGGCGTGCCCGACAGTCGACTGTGGACATCCGAAGTCGACGTCGACCAATTACCCGCCGCCCTGGTGCCCAACTATCGCAGCGACTGGTACGGCCAGACCTCGACCATTCCGCGCGGGCCCACCCGCAGCATGCCGCATCTGAGCAATGCCTTCGCCGTGCAGAGTTTCATCGATGAAATTGCGCACAGCATGAAAGAGGATCCGCTCGACACCCATCTGCGCCTGCTTGGCGATGCGCGCGAACTGCCGCTCAGCGGCGGCGGCACTTTCGACACCGGCCGGCTGATCAACGTGCTCAAGCTGGTCGCCGACCGCATCGAATGGAAAAACTGGCTGCACAGCGTCAACGGTCTGGGCATCGCCTGCTGGCACTTCAACGGAGCTTACGTGGCCCACGCCGTCGAGGTGGCATCGCAGGACCGCAAGCTGGTGATCCAGCGCGTGGTGTGCGCGGTCGACGTCGGGCGAATCATCAACCCGATGGGTTTGGAAGGTCAGGTGGCCGGCGCCACGCTCGACGCCCTGTCCACCGCACTGAATCTATCCATCAGCTTCAAGGATGGCCAGATTCAGCAGCACAGCGGCAAGGACTATCCGCTCGCGAGCATGGCGCAACTGCCCAATGCGGTCGAAGTCATCACCGTGCCCGGCGATCGTGACCCGGCCGGCGCCAGCTTCGTCGCCATGCCGACCGCCGCACCGGCACTAGCCAATGCCGTGTTCCGCGCCACGGCCGTGCGCATCCGCCGACTGCCGTTGACGCGGGAACTCTCGCGGCTATCGTGAGATCTCAAGGCGTTTAAAATAAATGGCCGTCTTTACGGCCATTTACTCCATAAGTCAAAACCCGCTGACTTACAAATCCACCGAGTCGAACTCTGCAAACATCTGCTGCGCTTCGGTCAGCGTGGCCAGCGGCACGTAGTCGCAGGCCGCGCCGAACTCCGCCCACAGTGCCTGCACCGCAGGGTTATTGTGGGCCTGCCGAATCGCCTCCGCAGAGCGCCACTCAAACACCTCAATAATGCTGCCATCCGCCGCTGCCATGACGTAGCCGGGTCGGTCGGTAATCAGCCCCTCGGCCTGCAATACCTGAAGATGCTTGCGCACAGCAGCGAGAAGCTGCGCCTCCTTATGCGCCTTGGGTTTATAGGCAACGATCACGAACCGACCCATATCTACCTCGCCTTCTATCGATACTAAAGCTGCGGGACGCCATCAATCCGAAGAGTGCTCAGACTTTGAGCCTGGATTTTCAGGCGTGGAACTCACTGTCCCGCAGGCGGCTGCCACAGTTCGACCTTGTTGCCCTCGGGATCCATCACCCAGCCGAACTTTCCGTAGTCGGAGTCGTCCGTGTTCTCCAGGACGTTGCATCCTTCGTCGCGAAGCGACTGCAGCAATGCGGTCAAGTCTTCAACGCGATAGTTGACCATGAAGCTCGCGTTGCTGGGTGCGAAGTGCCCGCTATCGGCGGCACCAATCGACCATGCCGTCGTGCCCTTGGTCGGATTACCCGATGCGTCCGCCCACTCGAACGCCGCGCCGCCCCAGGCCTGAACGTCGATGCCGAGGTGCTGTTTGTACCAGGCGCGCAGCGCGACGGGGTCGTTCGCGTGGAAGAAGATTCCCCCGATACCCGTAACTCTTTTCATCTGAGCCTCCCCTATGTGGTGAAATTTGGGCGCACTTCGTTCTCTGCGCCTCCCGCTTGAGTTACGCGCCGGCTAAACCGTCCGCCTTGAGCGAATTGTTGGGAAATACACTCCGTGCGATATACCAGCACGCAGATGCTGTAACAGCGAGAGAAGGTACAAAGAACCACCACGTGCTAACCAGAAACCGAAGGTCAAATACAGAGCGAGTAAACGCGAGCATTAGGCCAAGCGGCAACGGAAGCATCGCCAGTGTGCCCGCTGGCGAGAGCGACGGGCTGGCGACAAGCGAACCCACTACGATGAACCAAGCGCGCCGAACATGGGTAGGCACCCGAAGTTTGCGAAGAAAAATAGCAAAAAGTGTCATCACGCCAGCACTGACCATAAGACCAAAGACCAGGAAAACGAAGAGTGAGGTGATCACGCTGGCTGATCTCACTTTTCTACCGTCTAGTACACCTCGGACTGAGGTATATGCCTCGGATGTTCAGCCGCGCCGTGACTTGCGTCAAGTGGCGAAGGCCCAAGCGAAAAGAGTTTTGAACTATGCATTACCCCGAAGGCTCGCTGATCGTGCGGCCATACCACGCCAACCGAGCCGCCCTGTCATTCATCCACAAAGCGCAGGCGATATAGCAGCGGGTCCAAAAAGAAGCCGCGGAAAAACTCAATGAAATTGATCGCTAGCCGGCACCCATGAGCCGGATGACGAGGGTGAGGCTGGATGCGCGAGCTTTACCGGCAGCGTCAAGGGCTGGCAGCCCGGCGGTGGCGGACCGCCGCTGATGCGGGCGGCGGCGCATTCGGCGTCGTTGTCGAATTTGATCGGCGCCTTTGCCACGCTGGTGCTGCTCGCCGGCGCAGGTGCCGGCGGTGCCAGCGGGTTGGCCGGCGCGAGGTGCATGCGGTCGTAGACCTTGTCGGCGACCGGTGCGGGCGGCGGGTCGCCGTTGCCGCACGCCAGAAGCGCCATTGGCAGCAGCGGATTGATGGCGCACTTGATGCGCACGCCGCGCGGCAAATGAAAGGTATGCGCGACCGAGGTTTTTTCCACCGCATGACGCAAAGCCGTGTCGACTGAGCTTTCGTCCAGCGGCGTCCAGTCGTCGTTGAATCGGGTGGACTTGTAACCGATGTTGGGCGCGCGATGATCCATGATCTTGGTGTCGCCGTGTGGAGTGACCTGCACGTAGCTGCCGATGGCGCCCTGCTGGTCGGCTGGGTTTTGGCTCTGGTTATCACCCGACGGTGTACCTGCAAGGCCGGGCGCGGCTTTGCCGGTGCCAGCGGCTTTGCCCGCGTCGCTGGCGGATGTGTCTGCGCCCTGCCCGTGCGACGGCGACGCCTGCGTGCCCTGTTTGCCGTCGGTTTGCGCCGCATCGGCGACGCCGTTGCGCTGGCCCGGCGTGTCGGTGTCGCTACCTTGCGGCGTGGCGTCGGGCGCGCTGCTGACATCGTGTTCGCTGCTGTCCTGACTCTGGCTGGCAGCCGGGCTGGTTGACGGACTGGACTCGGCACTCGGCTTGTCCGCGGATTTATCCGCCGTGGACTTGTCGGGCGATTCGGCCGCTTTTGTGTTCGCCGTTGACGGCGCGTCGGCCGCCGTCGGCGTCTCGACTGGTGGGCTCAACGCGGCTTTCGGTATGGACGTCTGGATGGCTGAAACCGACGCCTTGTCCGCTACGTCAATCTTTATCGTCGGCGCGGTCACGGTCACGTCCGGCTTGCTGGCCGGTGACAGGGGCACCGCTTCCAGTTGCGCCTCCTGCGGCGCGGCAGTCGGTGCCTGAATCTGCGGCAGCTCGCGTGGCGCACTGGGCGCGGGCTTGGTGTCGGCTGCCTTGAGGTTTACCGTGGGCGCGGGCTGCGCCGGCAGCGGCAGCACCTGCTTATAGGGCACAGGCGGCGCCACGCTGAGCTCCGCATCGGCCGGCGTCACGCTGGGAGACGGCAGGGATTTGGGCACCGTGATGCTCAACGCGACCGTCGGCCGGTCGACGCTGGGCATGGCCTGGGCCGGAACATCCGACATGGCCAGCGAAGCCGGCGGCGGCATCGGCTGATTGCCTTCAGCCTGCGGCGCGCGCACCGGCTCCGGCTGGAATTTTGGCGGCACCGGCGGCTGCAGCGTCGGGGTGGCCAGTACGACCGGCGGTGGCGTCGCCGACACCGTGACGGGCTGAAGCTCCGGCGTGGGCGACGGTTTGGGCAGGCTGATCGGCGGCGGCGGTGCGGCCACCGGTTTCGAAACGGGCGCCTGGCTTTTCGTCACCTGCGCCACGACGGGCGGCGCGGTGACCGGGCTGGCCTGCGCCACTGCCATGCTCGACGGTTCGCTGCTGCGCGGACTGGCGTGCCGGCTAACCGCCACGCGCTGGCTCGCATGCCCTTTGTGCCGGGGGCCTTTTTCCTTTGGCGGCGTGCCGCGCACGGGCGGCGGCGGCGGCGGTTCGGGCGCATCGATCAGACGCACATGCAGAGCAACCACTTTGGCTTCGGGCGGCGGCTCGGGTTCATACGGCGAGCCGAAGCTGAAGATCACCAGAAACATCAGGTGCACCAGCAACGCGAAAACCATGGCCAGCACGCGCAGCCAGCGATCGCGCGGCCGCTCGCGGGTGCGCCGGCGCGCGGCGATGACCCGAGTAGAGACCGCCAGCGGCGAGTTCATGAGAACACGCGCCGGGCGTTGGTTGGGGTCACCGGCACCGGTGTTCTCGGGAGGCACAGACATGCCGCCAGTGTAACGGCGGCCGGTGCTTTCGCCGATACCTTATGCGCCGCCGGGCAAGGCCGAGCCGTTCCTCGGGCCGCGCGCTTTTATCTTGGCGGCTTCAACCTTGTCTGCATCCACCGAGCGCGCAGGCGTGTCGATCGGGCAACCGTAATCCAGCGGCTTGCCGGCACGATACTCGGCAATGCAGGACTCAACGCTGGGCGGCGTCGGCGGGTGCGGATCTTTCCCCAGCGGCTGCGTCGGCGCCATGCTCAGACGCTCGTCGCCGTCCTTTTTCGATGGCGGTGGCGGCGGGTCGCCGCCGCAGCCGCCCGCCAACATCGCTAACGAGACAGCGCAGTGAATGCGTACGCCGCGCGGCAACTCAATGGTCTTTTTGACGGTAGTGGCATCGACCACTTTTTGCAGCGCGTCGTCCACGACGCCGACCCGGTGCCAGTCTTTGTCGAAGCGCGTCGCGGTGTATTTGACCGGCGTGCTTTGCTGCATGACCTTGTCGGTGTCGGTCGGCATGCGCTCGACATATTCGGCCGGCTTCGCCGTCGTGCTTGCCGATGGCGGCAACAGCGTCTGGCCGTCTTTGTCGTACAGCTTCGGCGTGACGTTTGCCGGCGGCGTATCGGGCAGACGCACGGTCATCGCGTCCTTCGCTGCCGGCACGGGTTTTACGATGGCCCGCGCACGCGGCGGCAACGTTCTGGACGGCGGCAACGTTCTGGACGGCGGCAGCGCCGTAGGCGGCGCGACGGGCGGCGGCAATGGCGCGGCAGCTGGCGGCCTTGCCCGCGGAATGAAGCGTATTTCGATGGCGTCATCAGCCTGTTGGGGCGTCACCGATAACTCCGGCACCGGATACCTTGGATGCCACAGCACCCACGAAAACAGCGCATGGAGTGCCAGCACCACGGCCAGCGTCAGCCACCATCGGCGACGGTCGCGCGGCGGTTGGCGCCAGCGCAGCTCCCGCAGCATCGCGCGCGTCGATTCGTCCAGCGGCTTCAGCCCGTGGGAAGGCTGCTCGACCGTTGGCGATGACGCGCGGCGGTGCTGTTCGACCTGCTGCGGGTGAGCGATAACCGAGCCTCGGTATTAATCAGCCACCAAGCATGACGGGTGGCGTTTGAACCGCGCAGGACCGTGTTTCGTAGGCGCTCTGCAAGCGGCATGCATGCCCATGTAGACCATCAAAACGGCCTGGCGGTTCCCCAGCGCCCAGCGGATCGGCGTTTGGCGTGTGAGCTCGCCAGCGATTTGTCGTCAGCGAAGCGGGAATGTGTACGCCACCGTTCCGCCAAGACGCCGCAGATCAAGCCTGCGCGGTTTTTGATTTGAGCAGGGTACCGGTGCAGTCGGGCGAGCCGCACAGGCATTTCCACAATTTTTTCAGCCGCGCGGTGTGCGGTACTTCCAGCACGATGCCGTAGTCGTAGGTGAGCTCTTCGCCAGGCTTGATGCGTCGAAGGGTTTCGATCACCACCTTGTCCTTGCGCGGGTTGCCGCTGGCGCTTTCTTCGACCAGCGCACGGCAATTGGGCGCGCAGCTGTGATTGATCCAGCGCGCGCTGTTGCCCTGCTGGTTGCCGTCGATGATGTATTGCTCGTTGAGCGTAAATAGAAAAGTGTGGCCGGTTTCACCACCGTCACCGTACAGCTCGTCCGCCTCGTCGTTGGTCAGCAGCTTGCCCTTGTACTGGATGATTTCCTCACCCTTGGCGAGCGTGTCGACGGCGAAAACGCCGTTGCCGTGAATGGGCGAGCGGCGCGCGGTGATACGACGAGTCATGAAGCGTTCTGCCGAAAAAGGAGAAAGAACCGATGATGCCTGTTGCGTCGCGCCATGGGAACCTCGCCCGGCATTTGGCGTTTGTGAAAACGTTCACGCAACGCTAGCCGCAGGTTTCCGAGTTCCTGCTAAGATTCAAACAATCGTTTGAGATGACGTCGATGAAACGACTGCTGCGTACCTCCGCCGTGCTTTTACTGACCACCGGGCTGCTGGCCTGCGGGCCGGCGAAGAAGAGTGTGTTTCCGCCGTCGGTAAGCATCCAGCAGCTGAAGGTATTGCCGGACGGCCAATGGCGTTTGACCTTGCGTATCCAGAACAACAGCTACGGCGAGATGGACTTCATGTCGCTCGATGGCCAGCTGCAAATAGCCCAGCTGGTGCCGGTGCGGCTGCACGAGACGGTTGAACTGGATATTCCCGCGCTGGTAGGCGACGTGACCACGCTGGATGTGCTGCCGACGCCGCCAATGTCCGCCTTGCTGAAGTCGATCAACGCCAAGGGCAGTGCCGGTGCGCTGGCATACCGCGTCAGCGGTAGCACCCTGGCCAAGCCCGAGCAGGAAAAACAGCCGCGCCATTTCGACTTCAGTGGCAACGACACGCTTTCGCCAACGCCCGGTCTGCCTGACACCTATCGCTGACCCGGCGACTCGTAATTCATCAAGAAATTTTTGACCTAAGGAATTCACATGACTGCTTACAAGGCTCCCCTCGACGACCTGCGTTTCACCCTTTTCGACGTGCTGGACGCCGAGAAAACGCTAACCAGCCTGAGCGGCGGTGAAGCGCACAGCCGCGACCTGTTCGACGCCGTGCTGGAAGAAGCCGGCCGCCTCAGCGAGCAGCTGCTGGCGCCGACCAACTGGCCGGCTGATACCGAGGGCTGCCACTTCGACAAAGCCACCCACACGGTGACCACGCCGAAGGGTTTCAAGGAGGCGTTCAAGCAGTTCGCCGACGGCGGCTGGACCGGTCTGACCAACCCGGAAGCTTACGGCGGCCAGGCGCTGCCGGCCGTGCTGGGCACCGCCACCACCGAGATTTTCCAGTCCGGCAATCTGGCCTGGAGCCTGTATCCGCTGCTGTCCGAGGGCTCGACCCACGCGATGGAAATGCACGGTGAGGAATGGCAGCGCCAGCTGTACATGAAGCCGATCGTCGAAGGTCGCTGGACCGGCACCATGTGTCTGACCGAGCCGCAGGCCGGCTCCGACCTGGGCATGATCAAGACCCGCGCCGAACCCGCCGGAAAGGACGGCGAGCACGACCTGTACAAGATCAGCGGCACCAAGATCTTCATCAGCGCCGGCGAGCACGACCTCACCGAGAACATCGTGCATCTGGTGCTGGCCCGCCTGCCAGACGCGCCGGCAGGCAGCCGCGGCATCTCGATGTTCATCGTGCCCAAGGTGAAGGTCAATGAGGACGGTTCGCTCGGCGAGCGCAATACCGTGACCGCCGGCTCGATCGAGCACAAGATGGGCATCCACGCCTGCTCCACCTGCGTGATGAACTTCGACAATGCCGAGGGCTTTCTGATCGGCAAGCCGCACAAGGGCCTGGCCGCAATGTTCACCATGATGAATGCCGCGCGCCTGTCCGTCGGCGTGCAGGGCCTGGCGCTGGCCGAGCGCGCGCTGCAGAACAGCCTCAACTACGCCCGCGAGCGCCTGCAGTCGCGCGCGCTGTCCGGCGCCAAGTTCCCCGACAAGGTCGCCGACAATCTGCTGGTGCAGCCGGACGTGCGCCGCATGCTGCTGACCCAGCGCGCCTTCGTGGAAGGTTCGCGCGCTTTGCTGCTCTACACTGCGCTGCAGACCGACGTCGAAGCCCGCGCCACTGACGAGGCCGCGCGCAAGAAGGCCGGCGAACTGGTCGCGTTCCTGATTCCGATCGCCAAGGGTGTCGTCACCGAGCTGGCGCAGGAGTGCACCAAGGAGGCGCTGCAGGTCTACGGCGGCCACGGTTTCATCGCCGAAAACGGCATGGAGCAGTTCGTTCGCGATGCCCGCATCATTACCTTGTATGAGGGCACCACCGGCATCCAGGCGGCCGACCTCCTAGGCCGCAAGATTCTCCAGCTGCAGGGCGTCGGCCTGAAGCATTTCCTGGAAGAGATCAGCACGTTCTGCCATGCGCAGAAGGGCAACGAAGCGCTGCGTTCGCTGATCGGTCCGCTCGCCGTGGCGACCAAGCAGTGGGGCGACCTGACCATGAAGCTGGCGCAGAACATCCAGGCCAATCCGGAAGAGCTGGGCGCCGCCGCGAACGACTACCTGTACTACTCCGGCTACGTCGCCATTGCCTACCTGCTAGCCAAGGGTGTGGCCGCAGCCGAAGCCGGCACGCAGTCCGAAGCGTTCAAGCAGGCCAAGCGCGACACGGCGAGCTTCTACTTCGCCCGCCTGCTGCCGCGCTGCCTGATGCATCAGGCAGCGATCGAGGCTGGCATTGCGACGGTGCCTGAAATCGCCTGATTCATCGCCAGACCGTAATGAAGCAAAAAGCCCGGGTCATGCCCGGGCTTTTTCATGCGTGACGTTTTGCTCGACGGGATCAAAGCACAGGCGTGATCCGTACGGCCAACATGCGGCTACTCTAGGCAAGTTATCCAACGGGGAGTCATCATGAAGTCGAGTCGTGCCGTCGTCGCGTCGCGCGGGCTGAGGCCTGCGCTGTTTACCCTGCTGCTCACGATGAGTGGTGCGTTGCTGGCCACGGACCCGCCCGACGCGAAATATCCCAACTATCCCAGCGAAACGCCGGCCGACTTCAAGCCGGCCACCGACAGCTACGACTACGTGCGGCGCGAGGTAATGATTCCGATGCGCGACGGCGTCAAGCTGCATACGATCATCCTGGTACCCCGAGTGCTGACCACCGCCAGCGCATCCCATGCGGGCATGCTGCTCACGCGCACGCCTTATGACGCCAAGGAACTGACCACGCATAGTCCCAGCGGACACCTTGGCCCGATGCTGCAGGGCTACGACAACGCCACTGACGTGATTGTCGAGGACGGCTACATCCGCGTGGTGCAGGACGTGCGCGGCAAGTACGGCTCGGAAGGCGACTACGTGATGAACCGGCCAGTGCATGGTCCGCTCAACCCGACGCCGGTCGACGATGCCACTGACACGTACGACACCATCGACTGGCTTGTGAAGCACGTGCCCGAGTCCAACGGCAAGGTGGGCACGCTGGGCATTTCCTACGACGGCTTCGAGCCGCTGATGGCGCTGGTCAACCCGCACCCCGCATTGAAGGTATCGGTGCCGATGAACCCGATGGTCGACGGCTGGATGGGCGACGACTGGTTCCACAACGGCGCTTTCCGCCAGCAGAACATGAGCTACATCTACGAGCAGACCGCCAGCCGCGACAACAGCACCAAGTGGTGGAGCAGCTACCACGACGAGTACGATCTTTTCATGCAGGCCGGCTCGGCCGGTGAACTGGGCCGCCAGTACGGCATGACCCAGCTCGGCTTCTGGAACAAGCTGCTGGCGCATCCTTCGTACGATGCGTTCTGGAGCGATCAGGCAGTCGACAAGGTGCTGGGCGCGCTGCCGCTGAAGGTGCCGGTGATGCTGGTGCACAGCCTATGGGATCAGGAAGACAGCTACGGCGCGCTGGCCGTCTATCGCGCGATCAAGCCTAAGGACGGCAGCGGCAAGATGGTCAAGCTGGTGATGGGCCCCTGGCATCACGGCCAGGAGATCGAGGAAGCTAGCTCGCTCGGCGCCATCAACTTTGACAGCGACACCGGCAAGTATTTTCGCGAGCACATCCTGCGGCCGTTTCTCGCGCAGTATCTGAAGGACGGCGCGCCCAGGGCGGATCTCGCGCCGGTCACCGCGTTCGAAACCGGCACCAATCAATGGCGTCGTCTCGACCGCTGGCCGCTGGCGTGCGAGAGCAACTGCTCGACGAAAAGCCGCGCGCTGTATTTGCAGCCTGGGCTGAAACTTGGCTTCGGCGCGCCCGCCGCTGGCGCCGCCTATGACGAATACGTTTCCGATCCCGCACACCCCGTACCGTTCCGCGCGCGGCCGATCCAGCCGGTCGGCTATGACGTCGGTCAGACGTGGTCGCAGTGGCTGGTCGATGATCAGCGCGAAGCCTCCGGCCGCACCGACGTGCTGAGCTTTACCGGCGACGTACTGACCGCGCCAGTGAAAATCAGCGGCGTGCCCGAGGTGCATCTGGCGGCATCCACCAGCGGTACCGACAGCGACTGGGTAGTCAAGTTGATAGACGTGTACCCCGATCAGGTGGCCGACCGACCGGACCTGGGCGGTTATCAGCTAGCGGTGGCCATGGATATTTTCCGCGGCCGCTATCGGGAAAGTTTTGTCACGCCGAAGGCCCTCGTCGCCAATCAGCCGCTGGCCTATCAATTTGCCCTGCCTGCGACCAATCACGTTTTCCTGCCCGGCCACCGCATCATGGTGCAGGTGCAGTCGAGCTGGTTTCCGCTGTACGACCGCAATCCACAGACCTTCGTGCCAAGCATCTTCGAAGCCAAGCCAGCGGACTACCAGAAGGCCACCCAGCGGATTTACCACTCGCCCGACCAAGCCAGCTATATCGCGCTGCCGGTGGTCAGCAACTGACAAATTTTGTCTTGGCTGCACGCCGTGGGGGCTAATAGGTCATGCAATAAAAAAGCCCGGCGCAATCCGGGCTTTTTTATTGCATGGAATGGTCTGGGTTTTTGGATCGTCAGTCGATCGCATCATCAAATGCGTTGCGCCCGGCCGGATCAATCGCGTCCTCGTAGACACGAACTGATGGCCATCGAACCACCCTACCGCTGCGCCAGCTCAGTGCGGTTCGATCGTAAACTGCTTGTATTGCTCGATCAGCGCCTCGTGCACGCCGCCGATATTCAGCAGCTCCTCGGCAATGGCTGCCTGCACCGCCGCAGCGTCCGGTTCCTGTGACTGGGGTTCGGCGCCTGCTTTTTCAGGGCGCGCTGCGGGCGCGCTGAATTTGGCCAGCTCGGCTTCGAAAAGATAGGAGATGTCGTAGGCTGATTCGCTCATGCAACGGGCAATGCAATTGCCTTGCCAAGATCAGCGCGCCAGGTCGAAAATCTGACTTCCATCGCCGCCGCCCTGGATTGAATCGCTCGCCAGCGGCAATCCGATGGAGTGCTAAGGTCGGGGAAAATGTCAAAACTCTAAAGTGCACCCACCCCATGACCAAGCCCGTCCTGCTGATTCGTCTGGCCGATGACGACGACGAATTCATTCTTTCGCTGGTGCCGCGTTTTGCCGAGTTCGCTTTGCCGGCATGGCGACGCCGGCACGAATGCATCGAAGGCATTCGCAACGACCTGCTCAAACATCTGGATGACCAACCGGCGAACAGCTATCTGTTTGTGGCGGAAGATGTTGACGGCAACAGAGTCGGGTTTATCCACCTGCAGCGCACGGCAGATTTTTTTACCGGCCGCAGCAACTGCCACATTTCCGATCTGGCCGTAGCGCCCGATCACGAGCGCACTGGCGTCGGCAGAGCGTTGCTAGCGCACGCCGAAACCTGGGCGCGCGAGCATCATTGTCATCTCATGACGCTGGCGGTATTTCCCGGCAACACGGGCGCGCGGGCATTGTACGAAGCGAACGGCTACGCGCCGGACCTGCTGCGCCTGGCCAAGCCGGTGCGTTGAAAGCGACGCCATGCCGCTGGCAACTTCAATTGCACGCGACTGGTCGACGCCGCACGATCGATGATCGATACGACGTCGACCGGGTTACCTCAGTTGATCGCACCGCCGGCCGTCTTTTCAGCCAGCTCGCGCGCTTCAAGGCGACGGGCAAGGCGATCAATATTCGACAGCGACAGCAGGTGCGCAAAGATCCAGCCGAACATGCCTTCTTTTGCAAACTCGTGCGTTGTTTTTTCGTCCAGATTGCGCAGCTTTTCCTCGTCGACCACAAACAGGCCATTGAGGTTGATCGCGTGACTCTCCGGACTATCGACTGCACCGCGCTGCAACCGCACGCTGCGCGGTATCAGCAGTTCATGCTTGTTGAGCTGCTCGACGAACCAGCGGGTGCGTGCAACGTTCTGCTGAAACTCGCCGAGAAAGGCGACCGCCTTGGTCAGCAGCTCGGTATCGCTGCCGTCTTCGTTGAACAGTCGCTCGCCGACGGTCTTGTCAAAGCCGGCGTAATCCTCGTCGAGGAAAACGGTAAGGTCTTCGCCTGGCTGACCTTCCGGCTTTTCCGCAAGCACAAACGGATAGCGTCGGATAAACGCGGGCATGTAGGCATTGGACGACCATTGGCCTTCGTTATCCAGAAACAGATTCTCGCCCTCGCGCAGGCCGAGCAAAGCGACCGGCCCGGCGTCCTTCGCCTCGTTACCGGCAAACACAATGAGCAAGTCGCGCGCAGCGATCGAAAACTCGACGCCGGTAAGCGGCACAGAATGCGCTTTCATGGCGAACTTCATGTCCTGCACGCCCTTCAGACGCAGGTCCTTGTGATCAACCCGATTGAGCGGCACCGGACGCTCGTAAAAAATAACTTCAGCCACGTTGCCTACCTCTGCCCTGCCGTGTCCGGGGCGCCACCGAAGCATCCCCTCCCATAACCCGGCGTCAGGTCTTGTCGATTACCGACTATATCAGTGCCACCCCGCGCGGGTGAACTGGCGCGGCTGGCCCGATGGTCGAGGCGGTGCGAGCGCGAATCGCCGGTCATCAGCATGCGATTGGTGATCAAAGTGTTCTATGCTGGCGCAAATGCGCATTCTGCTTGTTGTAACGCTCTCTGACGCTTTGGCTGAAGGACGGTCTGCATGCTTATGGAAGTCCCGCTGATAGAAGGGCCAACCCGGGCCGATATTCACGCGACCCGCGTGTTGTCGCTTGACGCGACAGGGCGCATTCTGGACTGGATCAGCTGGCAGGAAGCGGTTTGCCTCTACGTGCGCAACGCCGTGGCCTGGACCTTGGGTGACCCGTGTCTGACCGTCCACGGCGGCATCAACCGGCTCCACGGCGAGCAAAGCCTGATGCATCTGCATCCGATCATTGCTAGCACCGGCCATTGCCGCGACCACGCCATCGACCCGGCGCCGGCGCTCACCAATACGGCGCTGTTTGCCCGTGACCGTCATCTCTGCCTTTACTGCGGCAACCATTTCAACCGCGGCGAACTGACCCGCGACCACGTGCTGCCGATTTCCAAGCGCGGCGCCGATATCTGGGAAAACGTGGTCAGCGCCTGCCTGCACTGCAACCTGAAAAAGAGCAACCGCACGCCGCAGCAGGCCAATATGCCGCTGCTCGCCGTGCCCTACCGGCCCAGCTGGGTCGAGCACCTGATCCTGTCCAACCGCAACATCCTGGCCGACCAGATGGAGTTTCTGGTCAACCACCTGCCGCGCAACCGGCGCCCCATGGCGGCCGAAGCACTCGCGTAAACAGCGCTTCGCTTCAATCCGGATCGGCGGCCAGCGCTTGTTCGATGTTATCGAGTTCACCACGGCCCTTTTCGGCCAGCCGGCAGTAGTGCAGGCGGATGCGCGTCAGCGTCTTGTCGTCGAGCTCTTCGAGATCGAGCAGGGCGTTGTGTGCACGGCTGCTGCGGATCAGTTCGTCCAGCTTGATCTGTACCGCCGCGCCGTCGCGGTTCTGGGTGTTCTGGATCAGAAACACCATCAGGAAAGTGATGATGGTTGTGCCGGTATTGATAACCAGCTGCCACGTGTTACCGAAGTGGAACATCGGACCGGTACCCGCCCAGACCAATACAATAAGCACAGCGGCGAGAAAGGTGGCTGGCTTGCCGGCCGCGGTCGATGTGCCTGCGGCAAATCGGCGGAACATTGACGAGGCACTCATGCTGGACTCCTTAAAAATGATGAAAATTCGATGACCACGTCACCGTTAGCCACGGCTGCGACTCATCCACATGCATCACAATAGCGGCTGTCAGGGCATTTGCCGTCTTTCACCCTTTCCCTGCCATTCCGCTGGACCAACAATACGCAGATGACCGAGCTTTCCCGCTATCCCCTACTCGACAAGATTGACACACCGGTCGATCTGCGCCGCGTTTCCGACGACCAGTTGCCGGCCGTGGCCGATGAACTGCGGCAGTATTTGATCGAGGCGGTGGCCAGTTCCGGCGGCCATTTTGGCGCGGGCCTGGGCGTGGTCGAGCTGACCGTGGCGCTGCATTACGTTTTCAATACGCCGATCGACCGCCTGGTCTGGGACGTCGGCCACCAGTGCTACCCGCACAAGATTCTTACCGGCCGACGCGAGCGCATCACCACGATCAAGAAAAAGGATGGCCTGGCACCGTTCCCTCGTCGCGAGGAAAGCGAGTACGACGCCTTCGGTGTAGGTCATTCGTCCACGTCGATTTCCGCCGCGCTGGGCATGGCGATCGCCGCGCAACGCAAGGGCGACAACCGAAAGGTGGTTGCCGTGATCGGCGACGGCGCGATGACCGCCGGCATGGCGTTCGAGGCGCTCAATCACGGCGGCGATGTCGAGCCGAACATGCTGGTAGTGTTCAACGACAACGGCATGTCGATCAGCGAAAACGTCGGCGCACTGACCAAGGTCATGGCGCGCGCGATGGCCAGCCAGACCCTCAACAGCTGGCGCGAGCGGGCCAAGCGGGCGATCCCGAAAAAATCCTTTTTCGGGCGCTGGTTCAAGCGCTGGGAAGAACACGCCAAGGGCATGTTTGTACCCAGCACCTTGTTCGAGGAACTGGGCTTTCACTACACCGGCCCGATCGACGGTCACAATATTCCGCAGCTGCTGCACGCGCTGCGCACGGTGAAAAATCTGCCCGGCCCGCAGCTGCTGCACGTAGTCACCACCAAGGGCAAAGGCTACGCGCCGGCGGAACAGGCGCAGATCGAATATCACGCGGTCGGTCCGTTCGATCCGCAGTCCGGCCTCACCAAAAAGTCGGCGCCGGCCAAGCCGACCTATACCGATATTTTCGGCGACTGGCTGTGCGATATGGCGGCCAGTGACGAACGCCTGCTTGGCATTACGCCGGCCATGCGCGAGGGCTCGGGCCTGGTGAAATTTTCCAAGGCCTATCCCCAGCGCTACTTCGATGTCGCCATTGCCGAACAGCATGCGGTGACGCTAGCGGCCGGCATGGCCTGCGAAGGAGCCAAGCCGGTGGTCGCGATTTATTCGACTTTTTTGCAGCGCGCCTACGACCAGGCGATCCACGACGTGGCGCTGCAGAATCTCGATGTGACGTTTGCCATTGATCGCGCCGGCATAGTCGGCCCGGACGGTGCCACGCATTCAGGCACGTTCGATCTTTCGTTCCTTCGCTGCCTGCCTAACATGCTGATCATGGCACCGGCCGATGAAAACGAGTGCCGCATGATGCTGAGCACCGGCTTTCAGCATGCGGGCCCGGCGGCCATCCGCTACCCGCGGGGCACCGGTCCCGGTGCCGTCATGCACGCTGAACTGGACACCTTGCCGATCGGCAAGGCCGAGCTGCGCCGGCGCGGCCACGGCCTGGCGCTGCTGAGCTTCGGCACGATGCTGGCGGCGGCCACCACCATTGCGGCCGAACTGGGCGCCACCCTGGTGAACATGCGCTTTGTCAAACCGCTGGACGAGGCCATGCTGCTGGAGCTGGCCAATACCCATGATGCCTTTGTCACGCTCGAAGACAATGCCATTGCCGGCGGCGCCGGATCGGGCGTGGCCGAATGTCTGGCGGCCCATGGCATCGTCAAACCCATCCTGCATCTCGGTGTTCCGGACGTCTATCTGGAACATGGCAGCCGCGAAGAAGTGCTGACCATGGCCGGACTCGATCTGCCGAGCATTCGTCATGCGATTCACACGCGCTTTCCGCAGTTGATTCCGCAGAACTTCGCCAGCACGGGCTGAAGCAATCAGCGGCGCCCACCGCTGATACGGTCGCGCTGCTCCAGGTCTAGCGCCGTGAATACCTCGGTATAACCGGCTGAATGCAAAAGCGTGCGCGCCTCTTTGCCTTGATGCCAACCGTGTTCAAACAGCAGCCAGCCGCTGTCCTCGATATGCAAGCGGGCGTCAACGATGATGCGGCGGATATCGTCGAGGCCGTCCGCACCCGAAGCCAGTGCGCTCGGCGGCTCAAAACGCAGATCGCCCCGGACAAGATGCGGATCATCCGATTCGATATAGGGCGGATTGGAAACAATCATCGTGTAGCGACGCCCTGCCAGCGGCGCGAGCCAGTCGCCCTGCAGAAATGACACGTTGCCGATGCGCAGCCGGTCTGCATTGCGCGTGGCGACTGCCAGCGCCGCGGCGCTGGCGTCCGTAGCGACAACCGCGGCGAGCGGTCGTTCGTGCGCTAGCGCCAGCGCAACGGCGCCGCTGCCGGTGCCGAGATCGACGACGCTTGCCGGCCGATCTTTCGGCAGGCGTTCGAGCGCCAGTTCAACCAGTAACTCCGTTTCCGGTCGCGGAATCAGGGTCGCCGGCGTCACCTCCAGATCCAGTGACCAGAAGCCGCGCCGACCGGTGATATATGCCACCGGTTCGCCAGCCGCGCGACGATGCACCAGTGCCGCATAAGTGGACTGGACCTCTGTCGGCAACGTGTCAGCTGCATGTGCGATCAGCCAGCTGCGCGGCTTGCCCAGGGCGTGCAGCAGCAGTGCTTCGGCGTCAATCCGCTCGCCCAGTTGCAGCGTGGCTTCGGTGAGTAGATCGCGCACGTCACTCATGTGCGGACTCTTCATGCGGCGCGCTGCACTGCCGGTTCGCCATCATGTCAGGTGTAAAGCGTATCGAGTCCATCACCCTGACCGTGCCTATAAGTCACTTACTACCGGTTTGTTCGACGAAGTCGACACGAACGCCTGTCTGGCTCGCGGGCACAGTGTAGTGCTACACGCAGGCGATACAGCCTGCGCTGCATCCTGCGATGGCGTCATTGCGTATCTAGTTCATGCAAACCGCCAGGCGGCCATGGGAGATACCTGGCCAATGGCTGGTCAGACCGCGACAACTTTCTATTTCAAGGAATGGCATTGGCCAGCAGCAATCCGGCATCGTTTTTTCGCCCCCGTCGCAAGTTGATGGCGGCTCTTTTGCTGGTCGTCAGCAGCAGCCTGCTCACCGGCTGTCAGGCGACCTTTTTCGCCGGACTCAACGCGACCAGCCATCACGGCAATGTCGTTGTCGATCACGACGTCATGTTCGATCCCGCCCATGGCCTGGCGCTGGACGTCTATCGATTGCCGCATACCGAACATGCGCCGGTCGTGGTGTTTTTCTACGGCGGCAGCTGGAAATCCGGCAAGCGCCAGTGGTATCGCTTCATCGGCGAGGCGCTGGCCAAGCGCGGCCTCGTGGTGGTGATTCCGGATTATCGGAAATGGCCGCAGGTGAGGCTCGACGGCTTTATGCAGGACGGCGCGCGCGCCGTGGCCTGGTCGTACGCGCACGCCGGCGAATACGGCGGGGATAGCAAGAACCTGTTCGTGATGGGCCACTCGGCCGGCGCGCACATCGCGGCCCTGCTGGCAACGGATGACGAATGGCTCGCCGCCGACGGCCTGCATGCAGAGCAACTGGCGGGCTTTATAGGTCTCGCCGGTCCCTACGATTTTCTGCCGCTGAAGGATGCGGACTATATCGACATGTTCGGCCCCACCCACGAGGCGCAGCTGCGCTCGCAGCCGGTGCACTTCGTTAACGGCGACGAGCCGCCGATGCTGCTGCTGCAGGGCACGACCGACAAGATCGTCTGGCCACGCAATACGCTGTCGCTTGCAGCAGCAATGCGCCGTGAGCACGAGCCGGCACAAGTCATCCTGTATCCGGACATCGGCCACTTCGCGCTGATGTTTTCGCTGTCCGAACAGTTTCGCCGCAAGGCACCTGCGCTGGACGACAGCGTGAAATTCATCCAGGACCAGGTGACCAAACGTAAACAGGAAACGTCGCCCTGAAAACGGCCGCACAAAAAAAGCGCCGGGCATCGGAGCCCGGCGCTTTTTATTTCAGGCAAAGAATCGACTGAGCCCTGGGCAGAATGATCAGCGCAGGATCGATGCCGGGTCCTGCTTAGCCTTCAGTGCGCTGCAAAGCTGGATCGATTCGCTGGTCTGCGCCAGACCACGATCGATACCGGCAGCATCTTTCAGGCGCGGCCTGAAGAAGGCCTGCAGGCGATCTACCTCGGCGGTCGAACAGCCGCCGCCGGCGGCAAACCGTGGCAGGGCACCACCTGCGAAGCTGCCCGTGCGCGCCAGAATCTGCGTGTAGTGCGCGGTAAACCAGGACCACAGCGCGTCGCGCTGTGCCTGCGTATCGCGACCACCGCGAACCAGTGACGCCATCTCGCCAATCTTGACCGGCTTGCTGAGCGCAAAGTCGCGGACTTCGTTGGTGAGCGCGGGATCTTCCACACTGGCCAGGCCGGCAAGCATGCTGTTGCGCAACGCCGCGTCGCTGGTCTGCGGCAACTCGGCGATCAGTGCATCGACCACCGGCTTGCCTTTCTCCTGCACCGCGACACCCAATGCATCACCGAGCAGATCGGGATCCGCGGCGGAAAGATTCAGACGTCCATTCGGCTGGCGCGTCAGCGCCGCCTCGCCCTGCTTGAGCAGCTCGGCACGCACTTCGGGCAGCTTGTACTGCAGACCCAGCGCAGCGGCAAGCTGACTACGCAGCAGCGCGTCGTCGCCGGACTCGCCGTCCTTGCGCTGGTAACCAAGCTGCTGCAGGCGCGGCAGGTAGGCGTCCTTTAGCCACGCGGCAATTCGGCTGCGCTGCGCGTCGGTGCTGGCCTCGTTGCGATAGATCCACTCCACCTGCTCAAGCGGCGCTGTTGCAACCACCAGAATCTTCGAGGACGTCAGCGGCTTGAGCGCAGCGAGCGCGTCCCCGGCATCGATATCGCCGTGCTGAAAGCTGGCATCGACCGCATCGGCATACGCGAGTTGCTCGGCGTCACTGAGCTGGGCTTCATGCGCGGTCAGATCGGCAAACTGCTGCTTGCCCAGACTAAAGCGGTAGTAACCGCTGGCGTTGGCATTGGGCATGATCCAGGTTGGCTGGCTCGCGCCGGCCAACACCATTGAACCGCCAGCTTTGTCGAGCAACTGGCAGCTCACCTTGCTTCCATCGGCCGTGCCATAACGTACACACACGGGCACGCCCCACACGCGCGCACTGTCGCCGGTACTGCCGACCGGCAGGAAGCGGCTCTGGCTCAGCTTTAGCACGGTCTGGCCGCCCTTCTGCTGCAGCGACGTCTGTACATACGGCACGCCGGACTGGTCGAGGAAGCTGTTGAAGGCCTGCTTGAAATCGTTGCCCTTGCCGGCGGCCGTGGCGATCGAGGACACCAGATCGTCCGCCACCGCGTTGCCGAACTTGTGCTTCTGGATATACGCCTGCATGCCCTTCTGGAAGGTCTTTTCACCGACGTAGTTTTCGAACATGCCGATGACGCTGGCGCCCTTCTGATAGGTGATGCCGTCGAAAGCGGTTTCGATATCGCCGTTGCCGGTGATCGGCTGGCGGATCTTGCGCGCGCTGACCAGGCTGTCGTTGCTCATCGCGCCCTGCGCGCCGGTGACGCGATCGAGGTCGGCGCGGTATTCGGGATGCACCTGCTCGGTCACCTTCTGCTGCATCCAGGTGGCAAACGCTTCGTTGAGCCAGATGTCGTTCCACCACTCCAGCGTTACCGTATCGCCGGTCCACTGATGGGCAAGCTCATGCGCGGTGACGTTGAACGAGCCGCGCACGTTGCGCGCTGGCGAATCTTTGTCGAGCAGCAGCAGCCAGTCGCGGAAGGTCACCAGGCCGGCGTTCTCCATCGCGCCAGCGGAAAAGTCCGGTGCGGCGAGCACGTCGAGTTTGTCCCACGGGTAGCCGAAGCCGTAATAGTTTTCCAGCGCGTGGATGATGCTCGGCGTTTCGCCCAGCACGTGCTGCATGCGGTGTGCCTCGCCATCGGAGGCGATGCCACGCAGCGGCAGCGGCGTGGTGCGATAGGCATCGGGCGAAATATTCGGCGCGGTGGCGATGCTCCACGGACCCACGCCGAAGGCGACCAGGTAGGTCGGCAGCGGCAGCGTCGGCGCGAAGTTCAGCGTCTTCCAGCCGGCGTCGGCCTTGGTTTCCTTCACCTGCTGGGTGTTGGCGACCGCGGTGTCCTTGTCGGGAATCGTGAGGCTGATGGTGAACGGCGTCTTGAAGCCCGGCTCGTCAAAACTCGGGAAGGCGAAGCGCGCGCTGATCGGCTCCATCTGCGTCATCGCATACGGCTGGCCCTTGGCCGATACCTTGTACAAGCCCTGCAGCTGCGCGTTGAGCGGCGCGGTGTATTCGAACGCCAGCGTCAGCGTCTGCGGCTTCAGCGTGCCGCCAAAATCTATGCGCACCACGCCAGCTTTCGCATCGGCCACGGTGTAGGTGCCGGCGTGCGTGGTGCCCGCAGCGTCCGTTATGGTGACCTTGGATACCTTCAACTCGGCGCCGTCCAGCCACAGGTGATCGGAGGCTTTGGAGAGCTTGACGGTGATTTTTGTGGTGCCGGAAAAATCCTCCTGCGCCGGATCCACCTTGAACGACAGCGCATACGACTGCGGCACCGCCCACTGCGGCAGCCGGCCTTGCGGCACCTGATCGGTGGTCGCCGCGAAAGCGGCGCCGCAACAGGCGGCCAGTGCAGTCAACAAGAGAGGACGGACGATACGACGCATGGAGATACCCGCTGATCAAGAGTGAACTCCCAACCTAGCCCCGAGCATGACCTTTGACCCAGTGCCAGAAGGCATACCTGGCAGGCATTGATCCCTTGCATTCGACGCCATGACGCACAACACGCCGAACCATGGCGCCAGCAGGTGCTGGCGCCCAAAGCGCGAGAATCAGGCGCGCGTGGACATTGTTCAAACCGATGGCTTAACGCACAATCTATAGATACCAACTATCACTCGCACCCGACATGAACCTGCGTGACCTGCATTACCTGGTGGCCTTGGCCGAGCATCGGCACTTTGGCCGCGCTGCCGAGGCCAGCTTTGTCAGCCAGCCGACACTGTCCACGCAGATCAAGAAGCTCGAAGACGAACTCGGCGTTACCCTCGTCGAGCGCACGCCGCGCAAGGTGCTGCTCACCGAAACCGGCCGCGAGATCGCCCGCCGCGCACGTCTGGTGCTGGCCGAGATCGACGAGATCAAGGCTACCGCACAGCGCACCCGCGATCCTGAAGCAGGCACGCTGCGGCTGGGCATTTTCCCCACGCTCGGGCCTTACCTGCTGCCCCATGTGATTCCACTGCTGCGCGACCGCTTCCCCCGACTGGAGCTGCTGCTGACCGAAGGCAAGACCGAAAACATTATCCACATGCTGCGCGACGGCTCGCTCGATGCCGGCATCCTGGCGCTGCCACTGCACGAGGATTCATTGCACACCGAGTTTCTGTTCGAGGAACCTTTCGTGCTGGCCGTACCGAACAATCATCCTCTGGTGAAAAAGAAGGGCCGGCTCAAGCTGTCCGATCTTGCCGCCGAACGGCTGCTGCTGCTGGAAGACGGCCACTGCCTGCGTGATCAGGCGCTGGAGGTTTGCCAGCTCGCCGGCGCCGGCGAAAAAACCGGCTTCCGCGCCACCAGCCTGGAAACGCTGCGGCAGATGGTCGCCGCCAACGTCGGCATCACCCTGCTGCCGACCTTGGCCACCAAGCCGCCGATGGCGCGCACCGACAACGTGCACCTGATCGAATTTGCCGGCCACCCGCCGAGCCGCCGCATCGCCATGGTCTGGCGCAAAAGCGCGTCGATGACGACCTTTCTTCAGCGGCTCGCCAAGGTTTTTCACGATTTGCCCGCCGAACTTTTCGTGCCCGGCATCGAAACGGCGCGACAGGCGAAGCTGGCCAAGGTCTGACCCGCAGTAATAATCGCCATGCTGGATAAAAATGCATTGCCGGTTCGCAATGCATGCAGACAGCGACCATGGCTCGCCGCGGCTTTGACAAGCAAGAAAGTGGAAAGACCTTTTCGCTAAACCCGCCACAACATTTCGCATCCACGCCCTTCAAGGTCAGAGCACCATGCGCCGCTTACTGATCGCCCTGCTCGTGCTGCTGATCGGCTGGGGTGCGCTATCGCACTGGCGCCATCGTGCGGTTACGCAGCCACCGGGCGTATTGGCGCCGGATGCGCCGCAGCAGGATGATCTCGGCGCGGACGCACCGGTGCTGCTGCAAGGAAACACCACGCTCACCACACGCGCGCATTTCGTCGTGACCGCGCGCGTGCTGTCGCGCGCCGATTATTCGTGGGGTGCCGACGCCAAGCTGATTCCCGAAGACCTCGCCCTCGGCTGGGGCCGCATGTCCGACAGCGCCGTGCTGGCCAGCATAAAGATCAGCCAGTCCGACCGCTTCTATTACTGGCACGTCGAACAGTTTCTCATTCCGCGCCGCGAAATCGAAACCTCCAGCGCCAACATGCACATGATCCCCGCCGACGCGGGCGTCAAACGCGAACTCGAACAAGTGCGCCCCGGCGAGGTGGTGCACTTCGAAGGCTTCCTCGTCGACGCCAGCCGCGCGGATGGATGGCACTGGAAAACGTCGATGACGCGCGACGATGTGGGTGCGGGCGCATGCGAGCTGGTTTATGTGGAAAATATAAGCATCGTCACGCGCTAATTTCCACGGATACTGCTAAACAGTGATTTTGAAACCGCATATGGGGCTAAAAATGACTGCGTTTGGCCAGTGGGAATATTCGTGTGACCACGAGGCAACCGTAAAGGCCTACTTGGCAACCGAATTTGGAGGCGCTGAGTCGTGCAAGTGCAATGGTTGCCGAAATTTTATCGCCGTGCGCGACAAAGTCTTACCCGATGAATTTCTAGCTCTACTGCACCCCCTCGGAATTGAACATGCAAAAGACGGCGAAGTTTATCATTTGGCCCAAACCGCCCCAGGCGAACATTTGTATGGTGGGTGGTTTCACTTTGCCGGGCAGTTAGACAAAACGGGGGATTTCCCAGCAGTCGAAATCACCGATGATTTCAAAGTCTGGATGTGCAGCACGAGCGCACCGCCTATTGATGCACTGAAAAATACTCCCAGAGTTCAGTTGGAATTTCAAATCGGTAAAGTCCCCTGGATTCTGAATGAGCCTGAGCTTCTCTAATACCCGGCTAGCCACAAATTCTCGATACGTATTTCAATAACGCATCAAGCTATGCAGCAATGAAGCAGAAGGCCAACGGCTTCGGCCGTTGAGCGCGTCGAGCTCAATCAACACGCTAGAGCCCGCCACGTCGCCACCGAGCTTTTCAACCAGCGCGCGTGCGGCAGCCAGCGTGCCGCCGGTGGCCAGCACGTCATCGACAATCAATACGCGCTGACCGGGCTTGATCGCATCGGCGCGTGCCTCCAGCCTGTCACTGCCGTATTCCAGCTGGTAATCCACGCTGACCACGGGAGGCGGCAGTTTGCCGGGTTTGCGCAGCGGCACGAAGCCCGCGCCCAGCCGCTGCGCCAGGGCGGCACCAAAGATGAAACCGCGCGCCTCGATGCCGCACACCACGCTGATATGCGCATCGCGCCACGGCTCGCCCAGCGCGTCGATGCAGCGCGCAAATGCCGCGGCATCCGCGAGCAGTGGCGTGACGTCGCGAAACGTCACGCCGGGCTGGGGGAAATCGGCGACGGCGCGGATCAGTGGAGAAAAATCATCCATGCCGGCATTTTCCTGGATGGCGAAATCGCGCCATTACGCCGGCACGGCGAACGGGTCATCGCGTTCGTCGTCTTGCTCATTGATGGCTGCCCGCGCTTCGGCAAGCTGCGCTTCGACTGCATGCACGATGGCGCTGGCGGCCGAAAGACTCGACTCAGGCACCATCACGGCAATGAAATCCATCGCCGGCAGCTGGCCTACCGCGCCGGTAAGGTATTCGCCGGCGATAAAGGCCGGAATGGCCTCGGCCTCCAGCGCATCCTTCACCAGATGGGCATCGAAAAGGTTGGCGGCGCGGTAGATGGTTTGCATGCCCTGCACGCTAACCCTGGTGCCGTCGCTCGGCAAGCGCCGCGGCGATTCGGCCCCGCGGATCGCGTCATCCCCGGCTGTTTCCGCGCCCCATCTGCAGTGACAGGGTAAACTGGGGCGTTCCCGCTACCGCCCACGAGCTTTGCACGATGTCGATCGACAACCTTACTGCCGAACCCGCCGCCAGTTCCGCTACCAGCGCGTCGCCAGTGATGCAGCAAAACTTCATTCGACAGATCGTGCGCGACGACCTCGCGTCCGCCAAGCATCGGGCGATACACACGCGTTTTCCGCCGGAGCCCAACGGCTATCTGCACATCGGTCACGCCAAGGCGATCTGCCTGAACTTCGGCATCGCCGGCGAGTTCAGCGGCTGGTGCAACCTGCGCCTGGACGACACCAACCCGGGCAAGGAAGACCCCGAATTCGTCGAAGGCATCAAGGACGACGTGCGCTGGCTTGGCTTCGAATGGCACGACCTGCGCCACGCGTCGGATTATTTCGAAGTGATGTATCGCGCGGCGCTGAAGCTGGTCGAAGACGGCGATGCCTATGTCGATGATCTCAACGCCGAAGAAATGCGCGAGTATCGCGGCACGCTCACCACCGCCGGCCGCAACTCGCCACATCGCGCACGCAGCGTCGAGGAAAATCTCGATCTTTTCCGCCGCATGCGCGCGGGTGAATTCGCCGACGGCAGCAAGACGCTGCGGGCGAAGATCGACATGAGCTCGGGCAACATGAACATGCGCGACCCGGCGATTTATCGCATCCGCAAGGTGACTCATCAGAACACCGGCGATGCGTGGCCGATCTATCCGATGTACGACTATGCGCACTGTCTTTCCGATGCGCTGGAAGGCATCACGCATTCGCTGTGCACGCTGGAGTTCGAGGATCACCGGCCGCTGTACGACTGGTTCGTCGATCATGTCGATCTGCCCAATCATCCCGAGCTGTGGCAGTCGCTGCGGGATGCCGGCGTGCGCACGCACCCGGCCAAGCCGCGGCAGATCGAGTTCTCGCGCCTCAACCTCAGCTACTGCGTCACCAGCAAGCGCAAGCTGGCCCAGCTCGTCGCCGAAAATTTTGTCGACGGCTGGGACGACCCCCGCATGAACACGCTGCGCGGCCTGCGTCGGCGCGGCTTTACGCCGGCGGGCCTGCGGCTTTTTATCGAGCGCGTCGGCGTGAGCAAGCAAAACAGCGTGATCGACTACGCCATTGTGGAAAACTGCGTCCGTGAGGATCTCGACGTCACCGCCGCACGCCGCATGGCCGTGCTCGATCCGCTCAAGCTGGTGATCACTAACCTGCCGGCGGACCACGAGGAAACGCTGCAGTTCGCCAATCATCCGAAAGACGAAAGCTTCGGTCAGCGCGAGGTGCGCTTTGCGCCGCAGCTGTGGATCGAGCGCGACGATTTTGCCGAAATTCCGCCGAAGGGTTTTCATCGGCTCAAGCCGGAAGGCGAAGTGCGTTTGCGCGGCGTCGGCATCATCAAGTGCGAGCAGATCATCAAGGACGCCGATGGCAGCGTGACCGAGCTGCACTGCACGCTCGATCCGGAAACGCGCCACGGCATGCCGGGCGCCGACCGCAAGGTCAAGGGCACCATCCACTGGGTCAGCGCCAGTCACGCTGTAGCGACCGAAGTGCGCCTGTACGATCGCCAGTTCAACGTGTCTGCGCCGGAGAGCGAAGAAGACGGCAAGAGCTGGCTGGAACACATCAACCCGCAGGCCAAACGCGTGGTGCAGGCGTGGCTGGAGCCAGCCGCCGCCGATGTCGCGCCGGAGCAGCGGTTCCAGTTCGAGCGATTGGGTTACTTTGTAGCCGATCGGGTGGATCATCAGCCGGCCAAACCGGTGTTCAACCGCACCGTCACCTTGCGCGATACGTGGGCGAGACAGGCTGGCCAGTAAGCGGCACAGAAAACGGAGGGACCGCGATGCTGCCGTTGCAGATTCATCTGACTTTGCCGCCATGGATGGGGGATCTTGCCGATCTCGGGAAGGCTTACATGAGCGATGAAGAACGCGTGGGTCTGGCGATCGAGCTGTCGCGACGCAATGTTGCCGAGCGCAGCGGTGGGCCGTTCGGCGCGGCGGTATTCGATGCCGACAATGGACGTCTGATTGCCGTCGGCGTGAATCGCGTGGTGCCGCAAAGCTGCTCGCTGGCACACGCCGAAACCATGGCCTTGATGATTGCGCAGCAGCGGCTGGCTCAGCATCGATTGAATCAGAACGGCCAGCGCTACGTTCTGGCGACCAGCGCGCAGCCGTGCTGCCAGTGCTACGGCGCCACCGTGTGGGCCGGCATCGACGAGTTGCTGATCGGCGCCCGCGCCGAAGATGTCGAATCACTTACCGAATTTGACGAAGGGCCATTGCCGACGGACTGGATCGGCGAGCTGACCCGTCGCGGTATTGCCGTGCGCCGTGACCTGTTGCGCGACGAGGCACGCGCGGTTCTTGCCGATTACGGCCGCAGCGGAACAGCGTATTGAAACGCCTGCGCGCCATGCTGCCGCTGATTCTGCTGATCCTGGCCGGCATCGTGCTGTTTGCATCCGGCACGCTGGACCGATTCACGCCGCAGCAGCTGATCGCCCATCAGGTACGTATCCATGCACATATTGCCGAGCATCCCTGGCTGACCCGACTGATTTTTGTCGGCCTGCTGACGCTGCTCATGTGTACCGGTATTCCCGGCGCGATCCTCGTGATACTGGCCGGCGGCTTCGCCTTCGGCGTCGTGCAGGGCACGATATGTTCGTCCGTGTCATTGACGCTGGGCTCGCTGATTCTTTACCTCGCCAGCCGACACGCTTTTGGCACGGAGAGTCGCGAGCCGCCGGCCATCGTGGCCAAATTGCATCATGGTTTTGAACGACACCCGATCAGCTACACGCTGTTTCTGCGCTTTCTGCCGATCCTGCCGTTTGGCGCGGTCACGGTGGGACTGGCCTGGTTGCGGTGCCCGCTGTGGCTGTTTATCGCCGCGACCTGGCTCGGTGGCACGATTACGCTGGTTTTCGAAACGTCGATCGGCGCCGGCATCGGCAGCGTGCTGAGTGAAAGCAGCCACTTCGGCATGGGCCTTTTCATGCATCGCGAGGTACTGCTGCCCTCGGCAGCGCTGGCCCTGCTCGCGCTGCTGCCGCTGCTGATCGAACGAATAACCCGGCGCTACCGCACACCCGCCAAACGCGTTGACTGATTGCCTAGCCGCTGCGCCGGACATGCGATTCAGGCCGTTCCCGCATCCTTGGCCAGCAGCTTGATCACGCTGGAGAAGTCGAGGCTGCCGTTTCCTGCCGTGCTGTTCATCGCATACAGGTTGCGCGCCAGCTCGCCCAGCGGAATGGTCGCGCCGACGCTCATCGCCGCCTCGGCCGCCAGCCCGAGATCCTTCAGGATCAGGTCGTTGCCGAAACCGTTTTTGTAGCCGCGCGAAGACGGCGCGTTTTCCAGCACGCCCGGCCACGGGTTGCACACTTCGGTGGCCCAGCTGCGGCTGGTACTTACCGCCATCATCTGCGACAGCGCCGCAGGGTCTAGCCCGTGCGCGACACCCATGACGAGCGCCTCGGCGGTGGCTCCCATGATCACGCCCAAGGCCATGTTGTTGCACAGCTTGGCGACCTGCCCCGCACCCACGGCGCCCATATGGAAAATGTTCTTGCCCATCACTTCGAGCAGCGGGCGCGCGCGCTCCAGCGTGGTCGCCTCACCGCCGACGATAAAGGTCAGCGTGCCGGCGATGGCGCCCGCGGTGCCGCCGGAAACTGGCGCATCGATCATCGCCAGTCCGCGCGCGACAGCTGCTTCGGCGACCTTCTTCGATGACGCCGGCGCGATGGTGCTGCTGTCGATGACCAGTGCGCCGGCAGGAATCTTTCCCAGCAACCCGTCGTCGCCCAGGTACAAACCCTCGACATGCCGGCTTGCCGGCAGCATCGAGATAACGACCTCGGCGTCGGTCACCGCATCCGCTGCGCTTGCCGCCGCGCGGGCGCCGGCTGCCACGGCGGCAGCCACCGCCGCGGGCACGAGGTCAAATACGGACAAGGCGTGCCCGGCCTTGAGCAGGTTGGCGGCCATCGGGCCACCCATGTTGCCCAGACCGATGAAAGCAATGCGGCTCATGCGACAGTCTCCGTGTTGGATTTGCCCAGGTCAGCCAGCGGATGTTCGTTGGCCGACCACGGCGCGGTGAAAAACGATGTGGACCATGCCGGGCTGGCTTCGGCCAGGGTGGCAGGGTTCCAGCGCGGGTCGCGATCCTTGTCGATTAGCAGGGCGCGGATGCCTTCGGCAAAATCGCCGTGCGCCGCGCACTGCAGCGACGCGGTGTATTCCAGCCGAAACGTGTCGGCCAGAGACAGGCTGGCGGCGCGGCGCTGCAGCTCGAAGCCGAGCCGCGCCGAACCGGGCGAGCCGGCGGACAGCGACGCCTTTGCGTTTTGCAGCCACGCATCGTCGAGCACTATTGCCAGAATGCCGGCGGCAACGGTTTCCAGGTCATCACTCGCGCACAGCGAGGCAATCAACGCAGCATGCTGCTGCAGTGGCCCGGCGGCGGCTGGATGCGCAAACGATTGCAGCAACGCCGTCAGTCGCTGACGGTTATCATCGGCGTCGTTTGACCACTCGGCATCGCGCATGTGCTTCAGCACGTCGCCGCGCTTTTCTTCGGCAACGCAGTGGTCGGCCAGACCGGCATAAATGGCGTCTCCGGCATTCAGCGGCGCGCCGGTCAGGGCGAGAAACAGGCCAGCGCTATCCGGCACGCGGTGCAACAGCCAGCTGCCGCCCACGTCGGGATACAGGCCGATGGTGATCTCGGGAAACGCGAGCTTGGAGCGTTCGCTGACGACGCGATGGCTGGCGCCGGCCATCAGGCCGATGCCGCCGCCCATGACGATGCCATGACCCCAGCACAAGATCGGCTTGGGATAGGTATGGATGCGGTAGTCGAGACGGTACTCCGTGCTGAAAAATTCACTAGCGTGAGCATTCGTGCGAATGTCCCTGCTGCCGCTGGCCTGATATTCGCGCATGCCCCGATACAGACCGTGCAGATCGCCGCCGGCGCAGAAGGCTTTTTCGCCCGCGCCCTGCAACACCACGACGGCAATGCTGTCGTCCTGCGACCAGGCCTTGAATTTCGCCGCAAGCAAATCCGCCATGTCCAGCGAGAGGCCGTTGAGCGTCTTCGGCGTATTGAGCGTGGCCACACCGATACGCTTGCCGCCCGCCGCCGCAAGCTCGTCGAACAACACCACGGCGTCGCTACTCGATTCGCTCATGCGTTTTTCCACTGTGGCGCGCGCTTTTCCAGAAATGCGGCTACGCCCTCAACCTGATCCGCACTGTCGAACAGATCAACAAACGCTTCGCGCTCGCTGACCAGCGCGGTGGCGTGCGACTGGCTGCGCGTCAGCTGCACCAGTGCCTTGCAGGCGGCGACGCTGGTAGGACTCTGCTTGGCGGCTTTCTGCGCCCACTCGAGGGCACGCGTCCTTGCTTCGCCCTTGCCCACCACTTCCTCGACCAGTCCGATGCGCAGCGCCGTCGCGGCGTCGACCCGCTCACCGAGCAGGATCATGCGTTTGGCCCAGCCTTCGCCGACCAGTCGTGGCAGGTTCTGCGTGCCGCCAGCGCACGGCAACAGGCCTACTCCGGCCTCTGGTAGCGCGACCTGCGCTTGTTCCTCAATGATGCGCAGGTCGCAGGCCAGCGCGCACTCCAGGCCGCCGCCCATCGCGTAACCGTTGATTGCCGCAATGCTGACGCCGCGAAAAGCGCTAAGCGTTTCGAACGCTTCGCCGAAGCGCCGCGCGGCCGCGCGTGCGCCGCCCTTGTCGCCGTCGGCAAACTGCTTGAGATCGGCCCCGGCGGAAAAGAATTTCTCGCCCTCGCCGGTGACGACCAGCGCATAGATGTGGCGATCCGCGTTCAACGCATTCACCAGGTCGCGCAGCGCCGCAAGGCTGTGCACGGTCCAGGTATTGGCGGGCGGATTGCTCAAGGTGACCACGGCGGTATGGCCGTCTATATCAAGTTTCAGCCCAGCCCAGGTTTTATCGGCGTAACCGCTCATCGCAATTCCTCGTCGGTGTTCAGCAGGTGACGCGCGATGATCACGCGCATGATTTCGTTGGTGCCTTCCAGAATCTGGTGTACGCGGCAGTCGCGCAGCAGCCGCTCGATCGGATACTCGCGGATATAGCCATAGCCACCGTGAATCTGCAGCGCATCGTTGCAGATGCTGAAACCGGCGTCGGTGGCAAAACGCTTGGCCATCGCGCACCACACGGTGGCGTCGCCGGTCTTTGCATCGAGCTTGCGCGCGGCCGTATGCACCATCTGTCGGGCTGCCACCAGTTCCGTCGCCATGTCGGCCAGCTTGAACTGCAGCGCCTGGAAATCGGCCAGCTTTTTGCCGAACTGCTTGCGCTCGCCCATGTAGCGACGGGCGGCATCCAGCGCGCCCTGCGCGGCGCCCAGCGAACAGGCGGAGATGTTGAGACGACCGCCATCGAGACCCTTCATCGCGATCTTGAAACCTTCGCCCTCCTTGCCCAGCAGGTGATCTGCCGGCACGCGCACGCCGTCGAAACTGATGGTGCGGGTGGGCTGGCTGTGCCAGCCGAGCTTTTCCTCCTTACGCCCATAACCGATGCCGGCAGCATCCGCCGGCACGGCAAACGCACTGATCCCGCGCGCGCCGTCTTCACCGGTGCGCGCCATGACGACCAGCACATCGGTGGAGCCGGCGCCGGAAATAAATGCTTTACTGCCGTCGAGCACGAAGCTGTCGCCGTCGCGTCGTGCGCGTGTTTTCAGCGAGCCCGCATCGGACCCCGCACCGGGTTCGGTAAGACAGTACGACGCCAGCTTCTCGCCACGGGCGAGTGGCGCTCCCCAGGTTTCACGCACCGCCGTCTGCGCGAAAGCGGTAAGCATCCAGGTCGCCATGTTGTGGATACTGATGAACGCGGCAGTGGACGGATCGACCGCCGCCAGCTCTTCAAAAACGACGGCCGCGTCGAGTCGGGTCAGACCTGACCCACCCGCCGCTTCATCCACGTAAAGCCCGCAAAAACCCAGCTCACCGGCCTTGCCGATCGCCTCGCGCGGAAACTCGCTTTCCGCGTCCCAGCGCGCCGCATGCGGCGCAAATTCGGCCTGGGCGAAATCGCGCGCGGCCTCGCGAAAGGCCAGCTGGTCTTCGCTTAGATCGGCCGGAGATCGCGCAGCGGCAGGGCTGTCCACAACCGGCGCCGTCACTTCAGGCTTATCGTGGTGTTGACGCCGGCGTGCAGCGAATCGTCGTCAAACCAGCGCTGCGTCACCGTCTTGGTTTGCGTATAGAACATCACCACCTGCTTGCCGTACGGGCCAAGGTCGCCCAGCTTGGAGGCGCGCGAACCGGTGAACGAAAACAGCGGCACCGGCACGGGAATCGGCAAGTTGATGCCGACCTGGCCGACGTCGATGTCTTCCTGGAATTTGCGCGCAGCCGCGCCGGACTGGGTAAATACGGCCGTGCCGTTGCCGTTCGGGTTGGCGTTGACGATGTCGATGGCCTCTTCCAGCGAATCGGCCGCCAGGATCACCAGCACCGGGCCGAAGATTTCCTCGTCGTAAATGCGCATGCCGGGCTTGACGCCGGAGAAGATCGTCGGCGCGACAAAGTTGCCGTTTTCATAACCGGCCACCTTCGGCTGACGGCCATCGAGATCGAGCTTGGCGCCCTGCTCGATACCCGAGGCAATCAAGGCCTCCACGCGATCGCGTGCGGCGCAGGAAATCAGCGGACCGACATCGGTGCCACCCTCGGCACCGGCGTTGACCTTGAGCGTTTTTGCCTTAGCCACCAGGTCGGGAATCCACGCCTGCGCGTCGCCCACCAGCACCGCAGTGGACGCGGCCATGCAGCGCTGGCCGGCAGCGCCAAACGCAGCGCCCACCATCGCGTTGAGCGTCTGCTCTTTATTTGCGTCCGGCAGCACCACCGCATGGTTCTTCGCACCCATCATGCACTGCGCGCGCTTGCCGGCCATTGTCGCGCGCTGATAGACGTGCGTGCCCACCCGCGTTGAGCCGACAAATGACACGGCCTTGATGTCCGCGTGATCGCAGATGGCATTGACCACTTCTTCGCCGCCGTGCACGACGTTCAGCACGCCCTTGGGAATACCTGCCTCCAGCGCCAGCTCGACCAGCCGCATGGTGACCATCGGATCCTGCTCGGACGGTTTCAGCACGAAGGTGTTTCCGGTGGCAATTGCCATCGGAAACATCCACAGCGGAATCATCGCCGGGAAATTGAACGGCGTAATGCCGGCGCACACGCCCAGCGGCTGCAGCAAGGTATAGGTGTCGACGCCGCTGGCCACGTTATTGGCCAGTTCGCCCAGCTGCAGGTTGCCGATGGCGGCCGCGTGCTCCACCACTTCCAGCCCGCGGAACACATCGCCTTCGGCGTCGGGCAGCGTCTTACCCTGTTCGGCGGTGAGAATGGCTGCCAGCTCTTGCATGTTCTCGCGAATCAGCTGCTGGTATTTCAGGAAGATGCGCGCGCGCGTGCCGATCGGCGTCTTGCGCCAGGTCTTGAAGGCCTCCTTCGCGGCGGCGACGGCGGCATCGACTTCGCCGACCGTGGCGAACGGCACGCGTGCCAGCACGGTCTGTGTGGCCGGATTGACGACATCGCGCCACTCGGTGGAGGTCGATTCGACGAAGGCACCATCGATCAGCAGTTTGACGGTCGCCACATTCGTTGCCACGTTGTCCAGCTTGTTCATGTGCTTTGTCTCCGTATCGCTGTGCACGCGAGAAGAGTGTTGCGGGGCCGAACACTACCGATCAGAACCATCCGGTTGTCCGTCGCAACACCCGAAAAAAATCTGTCGGGGGATGCGCGCCACAGGTCGATTTTCGGGCTTGCGATCGATGCGAAAGCATCAGCTCGACACCATCCCGCCATTATCGGTGACATGGCGCGGGGCTTTTTCGCTTACCGATGCGGGGACAGCGCCGGCCTTGGATGCGTATCCGCACCGGCTTCCCGTTTTGCCCCGCTTGGTAACGCAGCGGGGCACCTGTAGCCGGCTAATTGTAGCTCGGCGCATCTTTCGGACATGTTGCGATGCGCCATCCAAAAACAGTGTGGCCGCCCAAATATGAAACGGCGAGCCATCGGCCACAGCTGCGAATGCACTGGCCAGGTTTGGTATGGAAGGGATGGCATACATCCCGCGGCGGCGGGCAGTCTTTCTGGCGAATGCACCGGGCTGGCGAGCTTTAGGCTGCACCGCACACGTTGCGTGTACGAATTGCCTGGTGCAATGGTGGGTCGTCCGGGATTCGAACCCGGGACCAATAGATTAAAAGTCTACTGCTCTACCAACTGAGCTAACGACCCAATGCGCGAAAGCCAGCCCGCAATTTTACGGGCTGGCGCGCAGCGGCACAAGCAGACAGACGATCAGACGTAACGCGTCGGGTCCGGCAGACCGGCCTCGCGGAAACCTTGCGCGCGCAATCGGCAGGCATCGCAGTGGCCGCAGGCACGACCGTCGTCATCCGCGTTATAGCAGCTGACGGTTGCCGAAAAGTCGATGCCAAGGCGCTGTCCCTTGCGCGCGATATCCGCCTTGCCCATGCGCATCAGCGGCGCGTGGATACGAATACCGGCTCCTTCGACGCCCGCCTTGGTGGCGACATTGGCCAGCGTTTCGAAGGCCTCGATGAAGGCCGGACGACAATCGGGGTAACCCGAATAATCGACCGCATTGACGCCGCACCAGATATCGCTGGAGCCCAACACTTCCGCCCAGCCCAACGCGATCGACAGCATGATGGTGTTGCGCGCCGGCACGTAGGTGACCGGAATATCGCTGCTGTCAGCGGCATCCAGCGGCACGTCGATATCGGCCGTGAGCGCGGAGCCGCCGATGCTGCGCAGATCGACAGTAACCGTTTTATGCGCGCTCGCGCCGAGCAGGTTCGAGACTCGAGCCGCCGCCGCCAGCTCGGAGCTGTGACGCTGACCGTAGGCCACGCTCAGCGCGTAGACCTCGTAGCCCTGCTCGCGCGCCAGCGCGATGGTGACGGCCGAGTCCATCCCGCCGGAGACCAGCACGACGGCCTTGCGTGATGGCGATCGAGGTAATGCTTTTTCTGACATGGGAGATTCCACACTGAGTTGACCGGTCACCGGCCACGAACGCTACCGGCAGCACAGGCCGGCGCGCGGTTTTTCCTGTCGCTTGTGGCGCCATGGCCACAGGGCGAATTTTATTCGAGAGCGCGGCCATGAACGATCACTTTTTAAGCTTCGCGTTCACGGATCAACGCACACGTCATTTCCCGGCGGCATCGTTCCACAGCAGCTTGTGCAGCTGCATCTGAAAGCGCACCGGCAGCTTATCCTCGATGATCCACTCGGCCAGATCGCGCGGCTGCACGGCGCCGTGCACGGGCGAAAACAGCACCATGCAGCGCTGCGCCAATGCGTGTTCTTCCAACATTGCCCGCGACCATTCGTAGTCGGCGCGGCTGGCGATGACGATCTTGATCTGATCGTGCGGCAACAGATGATCAAGGTTCGACCAGAGGTTGCGCTTGCTCTCGCCGGAATCGGGCGCCTTCAGATCCATCACCTTGCGCACGCGCGGATCGACCGGCGCCACGTCAAGGGCACCCGATGTTTCCAGCGACACGTCATAGCCCGCGTCGCAGAGTTTCTTCAGCAGAATCAAACAGCGCTTCTGCGACAGCGGTTCGCCACCGGTGACGCAAACGTGCTTCACATTGTGACGGGCTACCTCGACGAGGATACCGTCGATCGCGTGCCAGTCGCCGCCATAGAACGAATATTCGGTATCGCACCACACGCAGCGCAGCGGGCAGCCGGTAAGCCGCACAAACACCGTGCGCCAGCCGATGGCATCGGCCTCGCCCTGGATCGAGTGGAAAATCTCGGTGATGCGCAGCCGTTCGCCGATGCCAGCGGCCGGCGCGTCAGATATAGCGCCGGCGCTCTTGTTGCTCACTTGCCGCTACCTCAGTGAGCCGCGGAAGGCGGCATCTGGCGCAGCCGTTCCTGCGCCAGACTGGCCGCCTTGGAACCCGGATACTTGCTGCTGACCGAGGCCAGCGTCGCCCTGGCCTGCGGCACCTGCTTCAGCTCGAGCTGTGAGTAGCCAATCTTGAGCGTGGCATCGGGTGCTTTTTCGCTCTGCGGAAACTGGCTAAGCAGATGCTGAAAAGCTTCCAGCGCGACCGGGTAATTCATGGTTGCGTAGTACGACTCGCCCAGCCAGTAATAAGCATTGGGCGTCAACGCGTCGTTCGGATATTTCTGGATGAATTCACGAAAAGCGCGCGAGGAAGCGACATAATCGCCGGCGCGAATCGCCTTGAAGGCGACATCGTAAGCCGCAGCGGCCGCTGGATCGGCAGCCGCCGCGGGCTTGTCCTCTGTTGTATTGCCGGGTGCGACGGCGGCGGCCGCTGCAGGCGAATTATTCGGGGGTGTTGCCGGGACATTACTGGCCGATGGCGCCGGCGCCGCAGCGCTTGGAGCGGCAGGGCCACTTTCGAGTCGCGACAGGCGCGCATCGATGTCGCCGTATTGCGCCTTGTTCTTGTCTTCCAGCTGCTGCTGATTGTGCTGCAGCTCTTCGATCTGTCCCTGCAGCGCCTGTACCTGCGACGTCAGCTGCTGGATCTGGTTGACCATGCCAATGCCGCCCTGGTCCTTGCTTTGCGCCTGCTGCTCAAGCTGTGTCACACGGTCGGCCAAACTCAGGCGCGAGTCTTGCGCGATAACGGGGCTCACAAACAACATGGCGGACGCAAATGCGCCCGCCATGCTGAGTCTGGCCGAAAAACGGTTAGCCAGTGCTTTCTTCATGCGTGATGCTTACTCGGCGGTGTAGACGATCTCTACGCGACGATTCTTGCTCCAGCAATCCTCGTTGTGCTCGCGGCAGACCGGCTTTTCTTTGCCGTTGCTGATCACGTTGATCTGGCTGGCCGAACCACCGGCTGCCGTCAGCGCATCGGAAACAGCCTTACCACGACGCTCGCCGAGGCCAAGGTTGTACTCGCGCGAACCGCGCTCATCGGTGTTGCCTTCCAGACGCATCTGCGAGGTCGGACGATCCTGCAGGTACTTGGCATGGCAAGCCACGATCTGCTGGAACTCCGGCTTGATCTCGGTGCCGTTGAAATCAAAGTAGACAACGCGCTGGCGCAGGCAAGCGTCGGTTTCCAGGTCGCCCTGCTTGTACTTGCCGGCGGTGTTGTCGCCCATGCTCTGGGCGCCGTTGTCGACGGGAGCCATCTGGGCGGTCGGCTTGACGGCTTTCTTGGAGCAGGCGGCCGCGCTGACGCACAGCAGTGCGACCAGGGCGATTCGTGCGGTCTTATTCATGGTGACATTCCTTAAACGGTTGAGTTTCCAACAAACGATGACGAGAGGGTAACGGGACAGCTACGCCGGTTGTCCGGCTATTATTTTGACACTACTGAAAGTGTGATTGTGCATCATTTTGCACAACCACACCTAACGGCCACGCCATGAAGAGGCGCACAGACCGAAAACCACAACAAGCCGAGTACCAATGCTTACCCCGTTTTCCCCGCCATGCTGCTGGCGCGTTATCGCAGCGCAGCAGCAGCGGGCAACAATCCTTTACCGTTCGCGATACGGACCCCACGACGGCTCACGCACGTCACCTTCAGAAAGCACCAGCCGCTGACGAACGTTGCCATCGGCGGAAACCGAGTACAGCACGCCCCTTGAACCATCGGTAGCGGCGTACAGCAACATGCTGGCGTTCGGTGCAAAACTCGGCGATTCGTCGTACGGCCCTGGCGAAATCAATCGCACCTGGCCGCCCAGACTCTTGTCCATGATGGCAATACGATACACGTTCCCGTTGCCCTGCACCATGGCGATCTGCTTGCCATCGAAGCCTATGGACACGTTCTGATTGTTCTGGCCCTGGAAGCTGATCCGCTCGGGCGTGCCACCGCTGGCGGGGATCTGATAAATCTGCGGACGACCCGAGCGATCCGAGGTGAAATAGATGCTCTGCCCGTCGGGCGACCACTCCGGCTGGGTGTTAATGGCCAGATTGTTCGAGGTCACCCGGGTTTCCTGCCGGCTGGCCACGTCCAGCACGTAGATATTCAAATTACCGGAAAACGACAAGGCCACGGCCAGCTTGCTGCCGTCAGGCGACCAGGCCGGCGCGCCGTTGATGCCCTTGGGATGCGATTCGACCAGCTGACGCGAGCCGGTGGTGATGTCCTGCACGTAGATGTTCGAATTGCCGCTTTCGAACGACACGTAGGCAATTTTCTTGCCGTCCGGTGACCAGGCCGGCGATAGCAGCGACTCCTTCGAGCGAGCCACCACCTGCGGGTTGAAGCCATCGGAGTCGGCGACCAGCAGCGAGTAACTCGTATTGTTGCCCAGGCCAACGGCGGTAATGTAGGCAATCCGGGTCCAGAAGGCGCCGCGTACGCCGGTGATCTTCTGATAGATGGCATCGGCAATCTGATGCGCGACATTGCGCAGATCACCGGCCGGCGCCGGCTGCATCGCCTGCGACAGCAGGCTCTGCTGCCGGTTCACGTCCCATAGCTCGTACTCGACCTGGTACATGCCGTTGCCCGCATCCTTGATGCGGCCGACGACGATGTAGTCCTGCTTGAGCAGGCGCCATGTGGGGAACTTGATGTCCGATCCCTGCGACGGCAGCTCGACGATGCTGTTCTTGTCCAGCGCCCGAAACTTGCCGGAGCGGTTGAAATCGTTATGAATAACGTCGGCGATGTCGGTCGACGGCGCCGCGCCGCCCTGTACCGCGAACGGCACAACCGCGATTGGCGTGGCCGTTTTTACGCCACCGACAATCTGGATATTGAGCGACTGCTGAGCGTGGGCAGAGGTGGCGAAGATCGCCACCAGGGCCAGCAGGATAAAAGCTAGGCGTGAGTTGAGTTTGCGCATGGGCTTGATCATTGCGGCCTGAAGGTGAAGGTAAGGTGGCGCTGAAACACGCTTTCAAAGCCTTTGTAAGGCAATGTCTTGGTACGCAGCACAGCATTTTCGACCGATCGCTTGCCGGCATCGTCGTAAGGACAGCTGGATGATGCGGTGGCACTGATCACATCACCACCCGGCGACTGCACAATATCGACGGCGCAAGGCGCTGCGGCGATGTTATCCGGACGCGTCCAGTTGGGCGTGACCGCATTCTGAATGGCCGCCGCGTAGGCGCTGCTCAGATCCGTGTGATCGCTGTTGTTGCCACTCTGCAGCTGGTCGGCCTTCGGCAGGTTCGGCTGACTCTGCTCGCTGGCGGCCAGATCCTCCTTCTGCTGCTGGGCCTGCTTGCTAAGGCTTTTGGTCTGGTTGCTGGCCGCGTCCAGTTTGCGGAACAGATCATCGACCTTTTTCTGCTCTTCCTGCTTTTTCTTGACTGCCTGCGCATCGATTTCGGACTGACGCTGCTGCTCTTTCTCCTCTTGCAGCTTCTTGGCGTCGTCGGCCTTCTGCAAGGCGTTTTCGACCACTTTCTCCTGATCGACCACGTCCGGATGCTCCGGCGGTGGCGGCAGGGTCTTGATCTTTGGCTCGTCCGGTTTGGGCGGCGTGGGCGGCGGTGGCGGTGTGGTCGGCGGCGGTGGCACCGTGTCGGGAACGGGTTTGGTCTTGACCGTTTTCGGCGGTGGGCTGCCGGTCGGACCCATCAAGACAGCCTCGATCACCTGCCCTTGCAGGTTCAGGGGCGGCGTACAGGTGATCGGGTTCATCCACGCGGGCAGGCCCAGCGCGTTGATGAAGTTTTCGAAGCTCGAGCACGGCAGGGTCGCGAGGAACAGAAACGCCACGATACCGACGTGCAGGATGGCGGAAAGTATGACCGCCTTCGGCGTGCCCTTACTTTCGTCCATTCGTCCCGCCCGACCCCGGCTGGCTCAGCAGTCCGATCTTGGTGACGCCGGCCTGCTGCAGAATCGGCAGGATCACATACACCTTGCCGTACACCGCGCGCTGATCACCGGCCAGAATCACCTGCAGATCGGGATCGGCCTGCTGGAACGCGGTGATCTTGGTGGTGAACTCCTGCACGCTGACGGGATCGGCCTTGCCGTCACCGACCTTGAGGAAAATCTGCCCGTTCTGGTCGACCGAGACCACCAGTGGGTCCTTGATGTCCTTCAGCGATTTGGCGTTGCTCTCCGGCAACTGCACCGGCACACCGAGACTCTTCATCATCGGCGTGGTGACCATGAAGATGATCAGCAGCACCAGCATCACGTCGATGTACGGCACGACGTTGATCTCGGACTTGAGCTTGTAACGCTTGCGACGGTGAGAAATGGCCATGAGTGATACTCCGCTCAGGCGACGTCGTCGGTCTGGATCTGCCGCTGCAGCACGGAGGAAAATTCTTCCTGGAACACTTCGTAGTGCGAGGCCACACGCTCAACCTTGGTGGCGAAACGGTTGTAAGCCCACTGTGCCGGAATGGCCGCGAACAGGCCCATGGCGGTAGCAATCAGCGCCTCGGAGATATGCGGTGCGACCACGGCGATCGTTACGTCTTTCATCTCGCCCAGGCCCTGAAACGCGCCCATGATGCCCCAGACGGTGCCGAACAGGCCCACGTAGGGGCTGATCGAACCGACGTTGGCGAGGAACTCCAGGTTGCGCTCCAGCAGGCCGATTTCCTTGGTGCCGGTGACGCGCATGGCGCGCTCGGAGCTCTCGACCACGGTGCGCACGTCCTGCGTCCTGCGCTGACGCTGGCGCGCGAATTCGCGAAAGCCCGATTCAAAAATATTCTCGATGCCGCCGGCGCCACCGCGGTTGCTCACCTCACGAAACAGCTGGGCGAGATCGCCGCCGGACCAGAAGCGCTCCTCGAACGACTCGGCGTTTTCGATCGCCGCCTTGGTCTGCGTGTGCTTGCGGATGATGATCACCCACGACATGAAGGAAAACACCACCAGCACCAGCAAAACCAGTTTCACTGGAATACTGGAATCGGAGATCAGCGAAAAAATATTCAGTCCACCGTTCATTGCTTGAGGGTTCTCCGCCGGTCGGCTTGATTGAGGTAAAACTTCGGTTGTCTTAGCACTTACCCGTTCCGATCCAAAAAATTTCGATCAGACGGACTTCTATCGGTCTGGTCAATACCTGTCGGTTGACCAGACGTTTCGGATGTCAGGCGATGGAACCGGCGGGAAACAGATCCGCCGGAATTTGCGCCGGCCGCATGCGCTCCAGATCCACGCAGGCAGCACGAACCGTGGCACGAATCAGGCAGATGCCGTCCCCGCGCAGCACGGTCTGAGTGAACAGGATACTGGCTGCGCGCTTCTCTTTGACGTCCACGGTGACCGACAGTTCATCATCCAGCAGGGCGGGCTTGACGAAATCGATCTGCATGTCCTTCACCATGAAGCCCAGGCCGGTTGCCTTGCGCAGCACCGACTGATCGATGCCGATCGCCCGCAGCCACTCGCTGCGGGCGCGCTCCAGAAAGCGTACATAGCTGGCGTGATAGACCACGCCGCCGGCGTCGGTATCTTCCCAGTACACGCGCACGGGCCAACGGAAGGGCAGCAGGGTTTCAGACATCGCTGGCATCCGCCTGCCCGACATCAGACTGAAACAGATCGACCGGCGAGACAGCGCGCGGCGGCGGCGACAGGCCGAGATGACGCCAGCCCTTGGCGCTGACCATGCGCCCGCGCGCCGTGCGCACCAGATAGCCCTGCTGGATCAGATAGGGCTCGACCACGTCTTCGAGCGTGCCGCGATCTTCGCTCAACGCCGCGGCGAGTGATTCCACGCCGACCGGGCCGCCGTCGAAATTTTCGACGATCAGGCTGAGCAGGCGCCGGTCGAGTTCGTCGAAGCCTTCCGGATCGATTTTCAGCATGTCCAGCGCCGCCTGTGCCGCCGCCAGGGTGATCTCGCCATCGGCACGCACCTCGGCGTAATCGCGCACGCGCCGCAGCAGCCGGTTGGCGATGCGCGGCGTGCCGCGCGAACGCCGGGCAATTTCGGTCGCCCCCTCCGGCGCGCATACGATGCCGAGGATGCGCGCCGCACGACGCACAATGGCCGCCAGTTCGTCGGTGGAGTAAAACTCCAGCCGCTGCACGATGCCGAACCGGTCGCGCAGCGGCGCCGTCAGCATGCCGGCGCGGGTGGTGGCGCCAATCAGGGTGAAAGGCGGCAGGTCGAGTTTGATCGAGCGTGCCGCCGGACCTTCGCCGATCATAATGTCGATCTGGAAATCTTCCATCGCCGGATACAGCACTTCTTCGACCACCGGCGACAGGCGATGAATCTCGTCGACGAACAGCACATCGTTCGCTTCGAGGTTGGTCAGCAGCGCCGCAAGATCGCCGGCACGTTCCAGCACCGGCCCGGACGTCGAGCGCACGTTAACGCCCAGCTCGTTGGCAATGACGTGACTGAGCGTGGTTTTGCCCAGGCCGGGCGGCCCGAAAATCAGCACATGATCCAGCGCGCCGCCGCGCCTTCTGGCCGCCTCGATGTAGATCGACAGCTGCTCGCGCACCGCCTGCTGGCCGAGGTATTCGGCAAGCCGTCGCGGACGGATGGTGGCTTCGAGTGCCTCGTCGTCCAGCTGTGCGGCGGCCGTGATGATGCGCGTTTCGGTCATAAGTAAATTATGGCAGGAACAGGGAACGCGACATCAGATCTCCACCTGCGCGCCCAGCTCGATCAGTCGATTGCCGGGAATCTGGAAGAACGCCGTCGCCGGCACCGCGTTGCGCGCCATGAACACAAAGAGGTGATCACGCCAAAGCGCCATGCCGGGCCGACGGCGATCGGCCACGATGTTTTCGCGCGAGAGAAAGAAAGTCGTATCCATCATGTCGAAGGTCAGGCCTTCGCGGCCGCAATCCATCAGCGCCTGCGGAATGTTCGGGTACTCAGCAAAACCGAAATGCAGCTCCAGCGAATAGAACTCGCCACCGAGCGCGACAAGGTTGATGCGCTCCGAGCGTTCGGCCACCGGCGTCTCCAACATCTCAACCGTCAGCAGCACGTTGCGCTCATGCAGCACCTTGTTGTGCTTGAGGTTATGCAGCAACGCGTGCGGTACCGAGTGCTGGTTGGCGGTAAGAAACACCGCGGTACCCGGCACCCGCAACGGCGGATGATCACCGATGTTGTCGATAAAGGGCAGCAGCGCCAGACCCGACTGCTTCATCTCGCGCAGCAGCAGCTCGCGGCCGCGGCGCCAAGTAGTCATCATCGCGAAAACCACAACGCCCAGCGCCAGCGGAAACCAGCCGCCGTATTCGATCTTGATCAGGTTGGCGCTGAAGAACGACAGGTCGATCACCATGAACAACGCGCCCACGCCAATGACCGCAATCAGGTTCCAGCGCCATTGATAACGTGCCACCACCAGCGCCAGCAGCGAGGTAATCGCCATCGTGCCGGTTACCGCAATGCCATAAGCCGCGCTGAGGTTTTCCGATGAGCGGAAACCCAATACCGCCAACATCACCATGATCAGCAGAAAATAATTCACCCACGGCACGAATACCTGACCGGACATCTGGTTCGAGGTATGCACCACCGCCATACGCGGCGAATAACCCAGCGACATCGCCTCGCGCGTCATCGAGAACGCGCCGGAGATAACCGCCTGCGACGCGATCACCGTGGCCACGCAGGCCAGCGCAATCATCGGAATCTTGAGCACGTCCGGCGCCAGCCGAAAGAACGGGCTGTCGATTGCGCTGGGGTCACTCAGCAGCAGCGCACCCTGACCGAAATAATTGAGGACCAGCGCCGGCAGTACAAAGCTGAACCAGGCGAAGCGGATCGGCTTCTTGCCGAAATGCCCCATGTCCGCATACAGCGCCTCGGCGCCGGTGAGCGCCAGCACCACGCCGCCCAGCGCGATGAAAGCCTGGAAGCCGTGCAGCTGAAAAAACCGGACGCCGTACCAGGGATTGAGCGCCAGCAGCACGTGCGGATTATGCGCAATCATGTGCAGGCCGAGCAGCGCAATTACCACGAACCACACCACCATGATCGGCCCGAACAAACGGCCAACGTGCTCGGTACCGCGACGTTGAATGGCAAACAGCACCAGCAGGATGCACAGCGTGATCGGCACCACCCAGCTGCTCATGTGCGGTGCGACCACCTTCACGCCTTCGACGGCGGACAGCACCGAAATCGCGGGCGTGATCACACCGTCACCGTAAAAAAGCGACGCGCCGAAAATACCCAGAATGGCCAGCACCCAGCGTAGATTGGGTCGGTCACGCACGCTGCGCTGGGCGAGCGCCATCAAGGCCATGATGCCGCCCTCGCCCTTGTTATCGGCGCGCATGATGAAAACCACGTACTTCAGCGACACCACGAGTATCTGCGCCCAGAAAATCAGCGACAGCACGCCGAAGATACTTTCCGGCGACGGCTTCATGCCGTCGTGTGTCAGCGTGACCTGCAACGTATACAGCGGGCTGGTGCCGATATCGCCGTACACCACGCCGATCGCGCCCAGCGCGAGCACGGCGAGGCGGCGACGCATGTCGCTGGTGCCCTCACCCTGCGGGGTTACTTCACTCACTGGATCAACCTCCCAACGCGGCGCGTAGCGCCTTGCGAATAATGGCCTCGGCGTTGTCGCCGTCGGCAGCTACCTTTTGCACCAGACGTGTCACTTCGGCCGGCTTGTAGCCAAGCTGCTGCAGCGCCACGGTGGCTTCGCCTGCCGCATCGAGCGGAATGTCGGCGCCGTTGACGCGCGTACCGGGCACGCTGGTCAATCCATCGACGCGATCACGCAATTCGATCACGATGCGCTCGGCGGTCTTTTTGCCGATGCCCGGAATCTTGGTCAAGGCCACCACGTCGCCGGTCTGCACCAGCCGCGCGAAGTGATCGGTCGACACGCCCGAAAGCACCGCCAGCGCGATCCGCGCGCCGATGCCGCTGACTTTTTGCAGGCTGCGAAATAGCGCGCGCTCGGACTCGTGCATAAAACCGTACAGCGCGACGCTGTCTTCTTTCACCGCGTAATGCGTGAGGAGGATCACTTCCTTGCCGGTGGGCGGCAGGTCGTAGATGGTCGACATCGGCGCCTCCAGCTCGTAGCCGATGCCGCCGACTTCGATCAGCAGCAAGGGCGGCTGTTTCGAGAGCAAAATGCCGCGCAGGCGACCGATCATCGACGCCGCCTCCAGGCCGTGCGTGGAATGCCCACGCGCGCAAGACTTGAACGGGTATGTGCATGCGTTACCGCGATGGCCAGCGCGTCGGCCGCATCGGCCTGCAGCGGCCCTTTCAGACCAAGCAGGATGCCGATCATGTGCTGCACCTGGGTCTTGTCGCTGCGACCGCTGCCGACCACGGAGTTCTTTACTTCCGTTGCTGCGTATTCGTGCACTTCGATTCCCTGACTGACCACCGCACAGATCGCTGCACCGCGCGCCTGCCCCAGCTTGAGTGCCGAGTCGGGGTTGCGCGCCATAAACACCCGCTCGATTCCGCACTCTGCGGGCTGATGCGTGGCGATGATGTCACAGAGTTCGTCAAAGATGCGTTTGAGGCGCAGCGGAAATGTCGCCTCGCCGGCGACGACCAGCGCAGCGTGAAAAACGTGACTCAGCTTGCCGGCGTCGTCGACGTCGATGATGCCCACGCCGGTGCGCTGACTGCCGGGATCAATGCCGATGATTCGGGTCATGGCGATGCAATCACGCGGGTGACAAACAGCAAACGCAGGCAGCAGCGACGGAAAACCGTCCGCTGACGCTTACGATTGCACCTCGGCCGGCAGCAGCGCGTTGTGATACACGTCGTGCACGTCGTCAAGTTCTTCGAGCCAGTCGATAAGATCGAGCAGGGTTTCCTGCGCTTCGGCCGGCACGGCGGTGCGGTTGGCCGGGCGCATCACCACGTCGGCGCGTACCGCCACCAGACCGGCGGCAGCCAGCGCCTGCTGCACGGTGTCGAGACTGTCGGGCGTGCACAGCACGCTGCTTTCGCCGGCTTCATTTACCACGTCATCGGCGCCCGCTTCCAGCGCCGCCTCCAGAACCTTTTCTTCCTTTGCCTCATCGCCTGCGGTGTCGAATACCAGCTCGCCACAGCGCTGAAACTGAAACGCCACTGAGCCGCTGGTGCCCAGGTTGCCGCCGTGCTTGGTCAACGCATGCCGCACGTCGGCGACCGTACGCACCGGATTGTCGGTGACGCAGTCGATGATGAAAGCGATGCCGGCCGGACCGTAACCCTCATAGCGCATTTCGTGCATCTCGGCGCCGCCGTCGGCGCCCGAGCCGCGTTTGACCGCGCGATCGATCGTGTCGCGGGTCATATTGGCCGACAGCGCCTTGTCGATGGCCGCGCGCAGGCGTGCGTTGTCCGCCGGATCGGCGACCCCGGCGCGCGTGGCGACGGTAATCTCGCGGATCAGCTTGGTGAACACCTTGGCGCGCTTGGCGTCTTCGACGCTCTTGCGACCCTCGATGGAAGGACCTCTACCCATGACGATTCCTGCACTGCGCGGATGAACAAGCCGGCGATTTTACCGCACTCTGGCAAAAACGCCGCATGGTGACATTCGCCCGTTGGCGGGCTCAGGCCGAAGAAACGGAATCCGCTGAAACCGGGCCTGTTGCGCCGGGAGCTGCCGCCCGGGCAAACGCGCCCTGGCGCAGAAAATGCCCGCAGTGCTGCGCCACGTCGGTGGAAAAGAGCAGCCCGGTATGGCTGGTATCGACCACGCAATGATCCGCCAGACCCGGCAGCCGGGTCTCTTCCACGGCCACGGTGCCATCGTGCTCACCTTCGATACTGGCCAGCACGGCGCCCAGACCAATCGGCGAGCGGCCGGCGATCATGCCTACTTCGCGCGTGCCGCTCCACTGGCCAAAGCCTTTTTCCAGCAGCTCGCGGTTATGCCCCAACAGCACTTCGCTGCCGCGGCCCCAGCGTGCAAAGCCGCGCGCGGCGGCGCTGCCCATCAACGGCGAACCCAGGCAGACGATGCGCCCTTCAGGCAGCGCGCCCTCCTCCTGACAGACCTGCAGGGCCAGCAGACCGCCGAGACTGTGCCCCACCAGGTGCACGGGAACGGCGTCCTCGCCAAGCAGCTGCATATGCTTGAGCAGGCGTCCGAGAATGCGCTCCTGCGACGTCGCCACACTCATATAGTCGAAACGGTGAACGCGAAAGCCCTGCTCGATCATCCGCCGATGCAGCATGGACAGCGCAAAGCCGCGCATCCACAGTCCGTGCAGCAAAATGACATGTTCGGTCATGGGACACGGTTCACTGGACATACGGTGGGGTAGCCGCAGGCGGGATCGCACCTGCGGCAGGAAACTTGATTGTGCCTGTCAATCATGCAGCGAGACGTCAACGTTTGACGAGACCATACAGGCATCCGCACATCCAGTCGTGGCGCCAAGCGTCAGCCCACGGGGTTGGCCGCCACGCGCACATGCAGCTCCTTCAGCTGCGCATCATTGACCATCGACGGCGCGTCGGTCATTAGATCCTGCGCGCTCGTGGTTTTGGGAAAGGCGATCACGTCGCGGATGGACTCCGTGCCGGCCATCAGCGCGGCAATACGGTCGATGCCGAAGGCCAGGCCGCCGTGCGGCGGCGCGCCGAATTTCAGCGCCTTCAGCAGGAAGCCGAACTTCATCTCGGCTTCTTCCGCACCGATGCCGAGCAGCTCGAACACGGCGCTCTGCATGTCCGGGCGGTGGATACGGATCGAGCCGCCGCCGATCTCGTTGCCGTTAAGCACCATGTCGTAACCGCGGCTCACCGCCGTGGCCGCGTTGGCGCGCAGGTCGCCGATATCGTCGACCTTTGGCGCGGTGAACGGATGATGCAGGGCAACGTAGCGTGCGGCTTCGTCGTCGTATTCGAACATCGGGAAGTCGGTCACCCAAAGCGGCTTCCAGCCATCCTCGACCAGGCCGCGATCCTTGGCGACCTTCAGGCGCAGCGCGCCCATGAAATCGGTGACGGTCTTCCAGCTGCCGGCGCCGAAGAAAAGCATGTCGCCGGTTTGCGCGCCGGTTGCCTTGAGTACATTTTCCAGTGCAGCGTCATCAAGAAATTTCGCGACGGGTGAGTTGATGCCCTCGCGCCCCTTGGCCAGATCGTCGACGCGCAACCAGGCCAGGCCCTTGGCGCCGTAGCGTGTGACGTATTCGCTGAACTGATCGATTTCCTTGCGTGTCAGCGTGCTGCCGCCGGGCACGCGCAGCGCCGCCACGCGGCCACCGGCGTCGTTGGCCGGTTCGGCAAACACCTTGAATTCGACATGTTTCACCGCATCGGCGATATCGATCAGTTCAAGCGCAATGCGCAGGTCGGGCTTGTCCGACCCGAACCGGCGCATCGCCTCAGCCCATGTCATGCGCGGGAACGTGGCGTCAAGCTCGACGCCCTGCACTTCGCGGAAAACATGGCGGATCAGCTCCTCCACGAAATCCTGCACGTCCTTCTCTTCGACGAAAGCGAACTCCAGGTCGAGCTGGGTGAATTCGGGCTGGCGATCGGCGCGCAGGTCCTCGTCGCGGAAGCAGCGCGCGATCTGATAGTAACGGTCAAAACCTGCCATCATCAGAATCTGCTTGAACAGCTGCGGCGACTGCGGCAGCGCATAAAACTGGCCAGCATGCACGCGGCTGGGCACCAGATAATCGCGCGCGCCCTCCGGCGTGGCCTTGGTCAGAATCGGCGTCTCGACATCCTGAAACCCCCGCTCGTCCAGATAGCGGCGCAACGCCTGCACCAGCTTGATCCGCTTGCGCATCATCGCCTGCATCTCGGGGCGGCGCAGGTCGAGGTAGCGATACGTGAGACGCATCTCCTCGTTCGGATTTTCGTGCATCGCGAACGGCAGATCTTTCGCTGCGTTGAGAATTTCCACGGTCTCGGCAACCAGCTCCACCGAACCGGTTTTCAGCTTGTCGTTGACCGACAGGCGCTGGCGCAACGTGCCCGTCACGCGCAGGCAGTACTCGTTGCCGATCTCGCCGGCCGTGGCAAAGGCAGCGGCGTTGTCGCGCTCGATCACTATCTGCGCCAAACCTTCGTGATCGCGCAGATCGACGAAGGCGACGTGGCTCTGCAGGCGCAAGGTATTGACCCAGCCACAAAGCGTTACCGTCTGGCCAATCAGCGACTCATTGATAAGGCCGCAATAGTGCGTGCGCATGCGCGTAAAACTCCGGGCCGCCGTGCGGCTGAATCAGGTGGAAAAGACCCGGAATGTTACCACCGCAGCGGCTTGCCACGAATGCCGCCCGCCAATAGCCCGCTTAATCCTTGGTGCCACCAGACGAACCGGAAGGTGCCGAAGCAGGAGCTGCGACCGCAGGCGCCGGCGCGGGCGCTGCTGCCGCAGGCTTGTCTGAAGACTCGGATTTGCTGACGCCGCCGCTGCTATCGGCGAGGTTTCGCTTTTTGTCACCCTCTTTCTTGAAATCCGTTTCGTACCAGCCGCTACCCGCCAGCCGGAAAGACGGCGCGCTCACGCGCCGGTGTAGCTGGGGTGCCGAGCAGCTGGGGCAGACCGTAGGATCTTCGTCGGACAGCTTCTGCAACCGGTCAAAGCGATGACCGCAGCTGGCGCACTCAAACTCGTAAATAGGCATTCAAACTCCGTGCGACTGCACCAGCACCAGGCTGGCAAGCCGTCATTATCAGGCCGTTCAAGGCGATTTCAACGTCAGAGAGGCGAGATGACGCTCTTTGCAGGAGCTAAAGGTTGTCGAAATGGCCTCCCAAGCAACTGTGTCGACTCATACGGTTTTCGGGATCCGATTGAAAAACAGACGTCTAGACGTCCATCTTATCGCCGGCAACTTTAAATTCTTATCGAGATCGAGCCTCGCATTTCGCGTCGCAGACGATTGGGCAATGGCGCAACGCCAGCACCCGAAACAAGACCATGGCATCTCTCAATTGCTGCATTCCAGCAAGGGAGACATCCGTCCCTTTAAAAAAGGTTTCACCTGTAAGTATATGTTTCGAGTCCATAAACGATGCTTATTTCAAATTTGGCGATTCCATGTGAATTATTTGTTGCGCACCGCATCAATTTCACTTACGGTCGTTACAGCACTGCCGAGGGGGTGTGCTGCGGTATGGGGACCGCCGTCATTAGCTTGCGAATCTTGGGGAGAGTTTCACTATGGCTACATTTCGTCGCAATCGATTGGCCAGCGCGCTGGTTCCGTTGCTGGGCTTGAGCCTGGTCAGCACAGCTGCTTTTACGCAAGACGCCACCACCACAGACAGCAGCGCTGCACCGGCCAGCACCAATACCAAGCAATTGCAGCAGGTGGTGGTGACCGGCACCCGCTCGACAAACCGAACCGAGGCCGATTCGCTTTCACCGATCGACGTATTGACGCCGGCCGATATCAATGCCAGCGGCGCCACCGATATCGCCACCGCCTTGAGCACGCTGCTACCGTCTCTGGATTTCCCGCGTCCCGCGATCAATGACGGCAACGATGCCGTGCGCCCGCTTACCCTGCGTGGACTGTCGCCGGATGACGTGCTGGTATTGGTCGACGGCAAGCGCTACCACACCAGCAGCCTGGTCAATTACAACAACTCGGTCGGCCGTGGCTCTGCGCCGGTCGATTTCAATTCCATTCCAATTTCGGCGATCGACCATATCGAAGTGCTTCGCGATGGCGCCGCGGCGCAGTACGGCTCCGATGCGATCGCCGGCGTGGTCAATATCGTGCTCAAGCACGGCAGCGCGCCGGGGAATAACGAAATCACTGCCGGCGGCGGCGTGATGGCAAAGAACGACGGCGCACAGAACGACGTATCCGGCTCGGTCGGCATTCCCTTGAGTGGCCCGCAGGGCAGCGCGCCGGGTTGGGCGCGACTGTCGTGGAACTACTCCAACGTCATGAATACCAATCGCGCGGAGAACACCGACAAGGCCACCACCCTCACGCCCGACAACGCCAATGCGGAGGGCTTTCCCTACGAACGCTACGGCGACCCCCGGGTTAAAACCTACCAGGCGCTGCTCAACTTCGGCTTTAACCTGACCCCGAATGTGGAGCTATACGGCTATCTCGACCTTAGCCGGCGCAACGTGACCTCGAATGGCTATTATCGCGCGGGCGACAACTACCGCAACGCCACCAGCATTTACCCGAACGGTTTCCTGCCAGCGATCATCAACCACGTTGGCGACGTCGCGGGCGTGTTTGGCGCGAAGGGCACGACGGACAGCGGCTGGCACTGGGATACCTCGGTCGATCTGGGAGAAAACGATACCCAATTCGATATCGGCAACAGCCTCAACATCAACCAGTACTACACCACGCTGGCGGCCACCGGCGTGGGTTACAGCCCCACGTATTTCAACGCCGGCAGGTTCACGACGAAGCAGGAGGTTGCCAACGTCGATATCAGCAAGGAAGTCACGCCGTCGTTCCTGCCCAATCCGGTCACCGTCGCGTTTGGCGCCGAATATCGCCGCGACTATTACGGCATTCATGCCGGGGACCCAAACTCATATTTCTTTGATCAGAACACCATTGATCCGATTCCTTCCTCCGGCGTTATAGGTGTGGCTCCGGGTGGCTCACAGGTATTCCCGGGCCTCAGCCCGCAGGTCGCCGGCAATTTTCAGCGGCACAGCGAGGCCGCCTACGTCGATTTTGAAACGGATCTCACCAGCAAGCTGTCCGCCGGCGTAGCGGCGCGTTACGAGGATTACAGCGATTCCGGCGCTACCCGCTCGGGCAAGCTGTCGTTGCGTTATCAGCTGACGGATACCTTTGCCCTGCGCAGCACGGCATCCAACGGTTTCCGCGCGCCGTCGCTGGCACAGCAGAACTACGAGTCGGTGGTGACACTTATCCAGGATGGCCAGCTCGCGCAAATTGGTACGTTCCGCCCCTCCAGCCCGCAGGCGATTGCCCTCGGCGCCAAACCGCTGACACCCGAAAAATCCACCAACTACGGCCTGGGCGCGGTATGGCAGCCGATCAACGAGTTCAGCGCCACGCTGGATCTCTACCAGATCCGGATCTATGACCAGATCCTCTACAGCGATCAAATCTCGGTCACGCCTTCGCCGGAAAATGGTGAGGTCAGCGGCGCGCAGTTCTTCGTCAACGGCGCAACTACCCGTACCCGCGGCGCGGACCTGGTCGGCAACTACCGTTTCGATCTGAACAATTACGGCAGACTCAACCTGTCGCTAAGCGCCAATTACAACGACATCAAGATCCTGGACGTGACCACACCCGCTTTCGGTCGCGCCAGCCAGGGCATTCTTACCGGCGCTACCCCGCGTACCAAATATGTGCTGTCCGGCGACTGGCTGATCCGGAATTTTGGCACCCATGCCAACCTCACGCGCTACGGTACGGTAACCCGGTATGGCGACGAGCCCACGTTAGGCAATCCGTTTGCCGACCAGACGTTCTCGGCACGCTGGCTGCTCGACCTTTCCGCCTACTACAACCTCAACGCCTGGACGTTCACCGTTGGAGCAGACAACGTAACCAACCAGTATCCGACCAAGGCATCGTTCGCTGCGTCCAATGCGGGCGGCTACGAGGATCGTTACGACGGCCTGCAGTACTCGACACTTTCGCCATTCGGCTTCAACGGCCGTTACTGGTATGGCAAGGTCACATATCACTTCTAGGATTCAGATCTTCCTGCGTCAAAAAGTCCCGGCTTCGTGCCGGGATTTTTTTGGCCGGCAATACCGAACCAGCCTCCACCGGTGCTGATGGGCCGTGCAAGTGAAGCCTGCCAAGGCTTGAGCATAACCTTATGTGTTTTTCTTATATAGGTTTGGACATATAGACGTCCAAACGTTTCGTTGACCAATTTCGTATCCACCACTATTCTTCGGCCGAACCATTATTTAGTCAGCAAGGGGGATTCATGAGCAACAAGCGCCGCATCTATCTTTTTCGGGCGTATCTGCCCGCCACGATCGCCCTTGCGCTTTCAAACCCTCTCATGGCACAGGACGCCGCGACGTCAACGGCCAAGACCAAGGATCTCAGCGCAGTGATCGTTACGGGCACGCGCTCGGACAGCCGCACGGAAAGCAGCTCACTCACGCCCATCGACGTCGTTTCGGCCAAAGTGCTGCAACAGACGGGCACCAACGATTTGCCGACCGCGCTCGCGCGCGTGATCCCTTCGCTGAATTTCCCGCGACCATCCGCATCGGATACGGCCGATAGCCAACGCCCGGCCCAGCTGCGCGGCCTCTCGCCGGATCAGGTGCTGGTGCTGGTGAACGGCAAGCGCTGGCATCCAGGCGCCATCCTGTTGAACAACGGCGTCATTGGCCGCGGTTCGCAATCGGTCGATCTCAACACCATTCCACTATCGGCCATCGATCACATTGAAGTGCTGCGCGACGGCGCCTCGGCGCAGTACGGCTCCGACGCCATCGCGGGCGTGATCAATATCATCCTCAAAAAAGGCGCCAAGGGCGGCGATGTCGAGGTTACCGGCGGCCAGTATTCCGCTGGCGATGGGCGGCAATGGCAGGGTTCGGCCGACTTCGGCATACCGCTCAGCGACGACAAGGGCTGGCTGCGCCTCAGCGTGCAAAACGGTAACGAGGACGCCACCAACCGTGCCGGCCCGGACAACCGTGCCGGCTACTCCGCGCTGGGCGTGAACTATCGCCAGGGCGACCCGGCGGTGCACGACACCAATGTCTTGCTCAATGCCCAATACGACATCACGCCCGACGTGCAGTTTTATGCGTTCGGTCATTATGGTCGTCGACAGAGCACATCACCGGCATTTTTCCGCTACGGCACCAACGCGCCCACGGCAAACAATGCGCTGATCGGTCAGGTGTATCCCAACGGCTTTCTCCCACTTGAGCACGCCGATTCCACTGACCAGTCGCTGGTGACCGGAGTGCGCGGCACGATCGATGGCTGGCGCTGGGATCTGAGCGGCAATTTTGGTCGCAACCGCGTGTCCTACGAAACCCAGAACAGTCTCAACTACGCCTACCTGCACGACTTCGGCAGCACGCCGACGACATTCGACGACGGCATTTTGACCGCAAAGCAGGAGGCGGTCGACCTCGATATCGCCAAGGAGTTATCACCAGGCTGGTTGCCCAATCCGGTAACCGTGGCTTTCGGCGCGGAATACCTTCGCCAGACTTACGGCATTGCCGCTGGCTCGCTGCCGTCCTGGTATGTGGGCACATCTGGCGTCTCCGGCGGCGCACAGGGTTTCGCCGGCTGGCAGCCAGGCAACGCCGTCGACGCTTCCCGTCAGGACGTTGCCGAATATATCGATCTGGAGACCAACCTCACCGATCGGCTGGCCGTTTCGGCCGCCGCACGGCACGAGCACTACAACGATTTTGGCAACACCACCTCCGGCTCGCTGGCGGGGCGCTTCGACTTTACCGATCGCTTTGCCCTGCGCGCCAGCGCTTCGACCGGTTTTCGTGCGCCGTCGCTGGGCCAGCAATACTTTTCGCAGACGTCCTCGCTGTTCTTTGCCGACGGCAATTCGGCGGGCCTGCCATCCGGTATCTATAACTCCGGTCTGGTGCCGGTGGGCAGCCAGGTCGCCCGGCTGCTTGGCGCGCAGCCGCTGAAACCGGAAAAATCCCAAAACTTCACCTTCGGTGCGGTCTGGAATCCCACCGACGCGCTGACCCTAAGCTCGGACATCTACCAGATCGACATCCGCAACCGCATTGCGCTATCCGGCGCCATCTCGACCACGTCGCCATCGGTGGTGAGCTATCTGGCGGCCAACGGCGTAGGCAACCTCAACTACAGCAGCATCGACTACTTCACCAACGCGGCCAATACGCGCACGCGCGGCGTGGATTTTGTCGGCACCTATCTAACCGATTTTGGTGATGCGGGGACGCTCTCGACCACGCTCAGTGCCAACTACAATCAGAACAAGGTGACCAAGGTCAAGGCGAACCCCGCCGTTCTGGACAACCTTGGCGTCAACTTTGTTCGCCTTAACCGTCAGGACATCGAAGGCTATCTGGCCAACTCGACGCCGCGCAGCAAACTGATCCTCAGCGAGCAGTACAACATCGGAAACTGGGGTATCACCGGCACGCTGACCCGCTACGGCAGCTACACCAACTACGTCAGCAGCCTGGCCAGTTACAACATAGCCAACGGCGTTGTCGACCAGACCTTTTCGCCGAAATGGCTGCTGGATCTGGCGGTGAATTATCGGGTGAACAGCTGGACCTTTACGGTCGGTGCGGACGATGCGCTGGACCAGTATCCCGACAAAAACATTGCCAACAACAGCAATCACGGCACCTTGCCCTACTCGACGTTCTCTCCGTTCGGCTACAACGGCGCCTACGTCTACGGCAAGGTGCGTTACAGCTGGTAAGCGCTTCGCCGTTCTATTGTAAAAAGTCAGAGCAAAAAATCCCGGCGTCGAGGCCGGGATTTTCTGTCAGCCGGTTGATCGAACGCTGACGCTGACGCTCAGCGCGTATGAAACGTCAGCACGCCGCCTTCCGCTTCGACACCGATGGTTGCCCCCGAGGCGTAACGCCCTTCCAGTAACTGCTTGGCCAACGGGTTTTCCAGCCGCTGCTGGATCGCCCGCTTCAGCGGACGTGCGCCGTACACCGGATCGAAACCGACATCGCCCAGTAGCGCCAGCGCATCGTCGCTTACCTGCAGTTTCAACTGCCGCTCGGCCAGGCGCTTTTCCAGCGAAGCCAGCTGGATGCGCGCAATGGCGCCGATCTGCTGCTTGTCCAGCGGACGAAACACCACCAGCTCATCGAGCCGGTTGATGAACTCCGGCCGAAAGTGCGCCTGCACCACGCCGAGCACCGATGCCTTCATCTGCGTGTACTGCTCTTCGCTGTCCAGATTGCCGCCGTTGTCCGACATGTCCTGGATCACGTTGGAGCCGAGATTTGAAGTCATCACGATCACAGTGTTGCGGAAGTCCACCGTGCGGCCCTGACCGTCGGTAAGGCGACCATCGTCCAGCACCTGCAGCAGCACGTTGAACACGTCGGCATGCGCCTTCTCCACTTCGTCCAGCAAAATCACGCTGTACGGGCGACGGCGTACCGCCTCGGTGAGGTAGCCGCCTTCCTCGTAACCCACATAACCGGGCGGCGCACCGATCAGTCGGCTGACCGAGTGTTTTTCCATGAACTCGCTCATGTCGATGCGCACCATCGCATCGGTGGTGTCGAACATGAACTCGGCCAGCGCCTTGCACAGCTCGGTCTTGCCCACGCCGGTGGGGCCGAGGAACAGGAACGAGCCGCTCGGGCGATTCGGATCCGACAAGCCCGCCCGCGCGCGGCGGATCGCGTCGGACACGGCGCGAACGGCCTCGTCCTGGCCGACCACGCGACGATGCAAATCATCTTCCATGTGCAGCAGCTTTTCGCGCTCGCCTTCGAGCATCTTGCTGACCGGAATGCCGGTCCAGCGCGCCACCACTTCGGCGATTTCCTCGGCGGTGACCTTGTCCTGCAGCAGCTTGAAATCCTGCGTCTCGGCCGCCTGCGCCGCGGCGAGCTGTTTCTCCAGCTCGGGTAACTGGCCGTACTGAATTTCACTCATGCGCGCGTAATCCTGCTGACGCTGCGCCGCGTCGAGTGCCTGCCGGGCCTGCTCGATCTGCTCCTTCACGCGGGTCACGCCCTGCAGCGCGGCCTTCTCCGATTTCCAGATTTCATTGAGATCGGAAAACTCGCGCTCGAGCTTGTCGACGTCGGTTTCCAGATCGGCCAGACGCTGCTTCGATTCGCTGTCCTTCTCCTTCTTCAGCATTTCGCGCTGGATCTTCAGCTGGATCAGCCGGCGCTCCAGCCGGTCGAGTTCTTCCGGCTTGGAATCGATTTCCATGCGGATGCGCGAAGCCGCCTCGTCCATCAGGTCGATCGCCTTGTCCGGCAGCTGACGATCAGGAATATAGCGATGCGACAGCGTGGCCGCGGCGACGATGGCCGGGTCGGTGATTTCCACGCCGTGATGGACGGCGTAGCGCTCCTTCAGCCCGCGCAGGATGGCGATGGTGTCCTCGACCGATGGTTCGCCCACGAACACTTTCTGGAAGCGGCGCTCCAGCGCGGCATCCTTCTCGATGTACTTGCGGTACTCGTCCAGCGTGGTGGCACCGATGCAGTGCAGCTCGCCGCGCGCCAGTGCGGGCTTGAGCATGTTGCCCGCGTCCATCGCGCCATCGGCCTTGCCCGCGCCGACCACGGTGTGCAGCTCGTCGATGAACAGGATCACCCGGCCTTCCTGCTTGGCCAGGTCGCTGAGCACGGCCTTGAGCCGCTCCTCGAACTCGCCGCGGAATTTGGCGCCGGCGATCAGCGCGCCCATGTCCAGCGACAGCACGCGGCGGTCACGTAGGCCTTCGGGCACTTCGCCCTTGACGATGCGCTGGGCCAGACCTTCGACGATGGCCGTTTTGCCCACACCGGGTTCACCGATCAGGACCGGGTTGTTCTTGGTGCGCCGCTGCAGCACCTGGATGGTGCGGCGGATCTCTTCATCGCGACCGATCACCGGATCGAGCTTGCCGCTTTCGGCGCGCTCGGTCAGGTCGATGCAGTATTTTTCCAGTGCCTGGCGCTGCTCCTCGGCGTTTTCGCTCTGCACTTTTTCGCCGCCGCGCAGCTTGTCGATCGCCGCTTCCAGGTTTGGCTTGGTCGCGCCCGCCGCTTTCAGCGCCGCGCCCAGCTCACCCTTGTCTTCCAAGGCGGCCAGAACAAACAATTCGCTGGCGATGAACTGGTCGCCGCGCTGCTGCGCCAGCTTGTCGGTGAGATTGAGCAAGCGGGTTAGCTCGTTGCCCGCGTGGATATTGCCTTCCTGACCACTGACTTTTGGCAGCCGTTCCAGCAGTTCGTTGACGCGCTGCTGCAGCGCAGGGACGTTGACCTGCGCCTGCGTCAGCAGCGGCCCGGTTGAGCCGCCCTGCTGATTGAGCAGTGCAGCCATGACGTGTGCCGGCTCCATCATGTTGTTGTCGCGGCCCACGGCCAGCGACTGCGCGTCGGCCAGCGCCTGCTGGAAACGCGAGGTAAGTTTGTCCATTCGCATGCGATATACCCTCGATAAATCGGCTTTCTGACCAACCACGGACGAAAGCCTGCGCAGGATCTAGATAGATTGGCAACCGCTCGGCAACACGGCCGGGCTGCCACTGCATGGAAAATGCGGACGCCGCGGCATGAATCAAGATCGCCAACACCCGTGCCTGAGACATCGTGCCGCCCTCGTCCCAAGATATTGTTCACATCTCTCTTGATACGGTGGGGCCGATGAATATCGCTCAAGCCACCATCGAACCTTCTGACCGTTTGCGGCCCGCACCGCCACTGCCCGCAGACGCAATGAGCTGGGCGATCTTTCTCGATGTCGACGGCACCCTGCTTGAATTCAACGACGATCCGCGTGCCGTCAACGTCAGCGTGTCGCTACTGGCGCTCCTGCATGCCTTGCACAAGGCGCTCGGCGGCGCACTGGCGCTGGTCAGTGGGCGCGAGCTGGATGATCTGGACCGGCTTTTCGACCGTCCACGCTGGGCCGGTGCCGGGCTGCATGGATTGCAGTTGCGTCGCGCCGACGGCAGCTTTCGACGTCTGAACGTTTCGCCCGAACAGCAGCAACGCATGCACCAGGCGACGAGCGAGCTGGCAGCGACGTTCGACAATGTGCAACTGGAAGACAAACAAATCGCCGTTGCGCTACATTGCCGGCGCGCACCCGAACAATTCGACGCGCTGCGTGCTGCCGCCGAGGCGCTTATCGGTCAGCTGCCGGGCTACGAATTGCAGCCGGGCAACATGGTCGTGGAGTTCAAACCAGCCGGCATGGACAAGGGTCGCGCCGTAGTCGAACTGATGGCCAGCGCGCCCTTCGCCGGGCGCGTGCCGGTATATCTGGGCGACGATCTGACCGACGAGCACGCGTTCATCAGCATTCGTCCGGAACACGGCATCGGCGTACTCGTTGGACCACCCCGCGTCACTGACGCATCCTATTCGTTGCCCGACCCCGCCGCGGTGGAGGCATGGCTAACTCGCGTTCTGAACGCACTTCTGCAAGGAAACCCCCGACATGCTGAACCAAACGCCGGAAGCCCTACCCGCCAGTCTTGAACTTGGCGTCATCGGCAATGGCAGCATCGCCGCGCTGATCGATCCGCGCGGCAGCATCGTCTGGGGTTGCCTGCCCCGCTTTGACGCCGACGCGAGCTTTTGCAAACTGCTTTCTCCAATCAGCGATGGCGGCGACTGGACGATTGAGATGCAGGATTTCGAACATGCCGAACAGCATTACGTGCCCAATACGGCCGTACTGGTGACGCGGCTCTTCGACAAGCACGGCGGCGCGGTGGAGATTGTCGATTTCGCGCCGCGCACGCGCGCCAACGGGCGGCTTTATTATCCGGTGATGCTGGCGCGCAAGGTCAGCCCGCTCAGCGGCTCGCCGCGCATCCGCGTATTGCTTCGGCCTCTGTGCGACTACGGCGCCAGCCCACCGCAGACCACGTCGGGCAGCAATCACATCCGCTACTTGCTCAGCGACGTGGTGCAGCGGCTGACCAGCGATGTGGCCACCCCGTTGATCGAGCGGCAGCTGCCTTTCAGCCTCGATCGCCCGGCCCATTTTGTGTTCGGCCCTGACGAAACGTTGAGCGAAAGCCCGGCCGACTTCATCCATCTGGCGCTTGAACGCACGCAGGAATACTGGCGCGAGTGGGTGCGCAACCTGTCGATTCCCTACGAATGGCAAGATGCGGTGATACGCGCAGCGATTACTCTCAAGCTGTGCCAGTACGAAGCGACGGGTGCCATTGTCGCTGCACTGACCACGTCGATACCGGAGGCACCTGACACCGCCCGCAACTGGGACTATCGCTATTGCTGGCTGCGCGATTCGGCGTTTACCGTGCGCACGCTCAACCGCCTGGGCGTGACCAGCAGCATGGAGGACTATATCCGCTATGTATTCAACCTGGCCGTGGTTGAAGGCGATGACGAAGTCGGTCCGGTGTTCGGTATTACATTCGAGCGCGAACTGCACGAGCGGCAGGTCGAAGGTCTCGCCGGCTACCGCGGTATGGGCCCGGTAAGAGTCGGCAACGACGCGTGGCAGCAGCGGCAGAATGACGCCTACGGCTCCGTAGTGCTTTCTTCGGCCCAGCTGTTTTTTGATCGCCGCATCGAGCATCGCGGCGACGCGATCATGTTTAAACGACTGGAGCGTATGGGCACGGCGGCACTGCGCATGGCCGAGCAGACCGATGCCGGCCTGTGGGAATTTCGCGGCCGCGCTTCGGTGCATACCTACTCAGCGGCGATGTGCTGGGCGGCATGCGATCGTCTCGCCCACATCGCTACCGAACTGGGCCTGGACGACCGTGCGCGCTACTGGCACCACGAAGCGATCGAGCTTCATGCGCGCATCGAAGCGCGCGCATGGAACGAAAAGCTCGGCTATTTCGTCGACGCCTATGATGGTGAAAATCTGGACGCCAGCCTTTTGCTTTTAGCCAATATCGGCTTTATCGAAGCAAGCGACCCGCGTTTTGTCGCCACCGTTGATGCGATTGGCGCATCGTTGGGGCGCGGCAATTACCTGTTTCGCTATATCGCGCCGGATGATTTCGGCACGCCTGAAACCGCCTTCAACATCTGCACCTTCTGGTACATCGAAGCGCTGGCCGCCACGGGTCGCAAGGAACAGGCGCGAGCGATGTTCGAAAACATGCTGAGCAAGCGCAACGCACTGGGCCTGCTGTCGGAAGACCTCGCGCCGGGCAGCGGCGAACACTGGGGCAACTACCCGCAAACCTATTCGCTGGTAGGCATGATTCAGGCAGCCATGCGACTGTCGCGGCGCTGGGAAGAAGCGCTATGACGGCAAAGAAACCTGGCCGTCTGGTGGTCATTTCCAACCGTATAGCGCTCCCCGGGCAAACATCCACCGGCGGCCTGGCCTCGGCCATGCAGGCAGCGTTGCAGGAACGTGGCGGGCTCTGGTTTGGCTGGAGCGGCAAGGTATCCAGCGAAAAAAAACTCAAGCGGGTCAGCCACGAGTCCATCGACTACGCCACGTTCGACCTCTCCCGTCAGGATCACGACGAGTTCTACGCCGGCTTTGCCAACCGCACCTTGTGGCCGCTGCTGCATTACCGGCTCGACATGGTCGATTATCAGCGCAGCCATCTGGACGGCTATATGCGCACGAATGCGCTTTTCGCTGATCATCTGGTCAAGCTGCTCAAACCAGACGATATCGTCTGGGTCCACGATTACCACCTGATACCAATGGCCTCGATGCTGCGCAAGCGCGGCGTGAAAAATCGCATCGGCTTTTTTCTGCACACGCCGCTGCCGCCGGCGGCGCTGTTGATCGTGCTACCCAAACATCGCGACCTGTTTGAAACCCTAGCCAGCTACGACTTGGTGGGCTTGCAAACGGCGCGCGACCTGCGTGCGCTGGAAGATTATTTCGTGCACGAAATCGGCGGCACCATGCGCACCGGCGGTCGACTGCGCGCCGCCGATGGTCGCAGCTTTCGCGCCGGCGTGTTTCCCATCAGCATCGACACGCCGCTAGTGGCGCAAACTGCCAAAGATGCCGAATCGCTGGAAGAAATCAAGCAACTGAAAAACAGCCTCGAAGGTCGGGCGTTGATCATCGGCGTCGATCGCCTGGACTATTCGAAAGGGTTGCCGGAACGCTTCAACGGTTACGCGCTCCTGCTTGAGAGAGCCCCCGAGCTGCATCGGGAAATTACCTTTCTGCAGATTGCGCCGACCAGCCGCGGCGTGGTGCCGCAATACCGTCAGATCCGGCGTGATCTCGAACGCAGCGCCGGTCATATCAACGGCATGTATGCCGCGCCGGACTGGGTGCCGATCCGTTACGTCAATCAATCGTTCCCCCACAGCGTGCTCACCGGGTATTACCGTACGGCTCGCGTTGGACTGGTCACGCCGCTGCGCGACGGCATGAATCTGGTGGCGAAGGAATATGTGGCCAGCCAGGATCCGAAAAATCCCGGGGTGCTCGTGCTGTCGCGTTTTGCCGGCGCCGCGTTTGAACTGCCCGATGCGCTGCTGATCAACCCAGCCGATGCCACCGAGGTTGCGGACGCGGTCGAACGCGCCCTGAAAATGCCGCTGAAGGAGCGCCGCCGCCGCTGGCGCGCGATGATGGACGTGCTGGAACAGCACGATCTGACCATGTGGCGGAACAGCTTTATCAAGGCGTTGAGCCGTGTCGATGCCACTCATGCGGCGCCGAACTGAAACGATTCAGGGCTCCAGCCAGATCAGGCTGGCAAACCGGCCGCTGGCGGCGCCATCGCGTCGATACGAGTAGAAGCGGGTATCGGTGAAGGTGTCGAAGCCGCCGCCATAAATCGACTGCACGCCCGAGGCGCCAAGAATCATTCGCGCCAGCCCAGCCAGATCGCACTGCCAGTGGCCCGGGCGCGTCGGCGCGAAGTGGCTTGAGGCGTCTGCATGCCGCGCAAGAAAAGCGGTGCGCACTTCCTCACCAACCTCATACGAAGTCGCGCCAATGCACGGCCCCAGCCATGCCAGCAGTTTTTCGCGCGGCGCGCGTAGCTGGGTCAGCGTATTTTCGAGCGCGCCGCCGGCCAGCCCACGCCAGCCAGCATGTGCCGCCGCGATCTCACGCCCGTCAGCGGAACAGAACAGCACCGGCAAACAATCGGCCGTGAGAATCGCCAGCACGGTGCCGGGCAGGTGCGAAACCGCGGCATCCGCCTGCGGCTCGTGCCCGCTTGGCAGCGCTCCGAGTTCCGCCACGGTGGTGCCGTGCACCTGATGCAGCCAGCGCGGCGGCGCCGGCAATCCCAGCGCCTGCTGCAGCGCGCCGCGATTTGCATCGACAACATCCACGTTATCGCCACTGCGCAAACCCAGATTGAGCCGTTCAAACGGCGGTTCTGAAAAGCCCGGACCCTGCCGCGTCGTCACCGCAGCCCGCACGTTCACCGGTGCCGGCCAGTCCGGCAGAATCCATTGCCCGGTTATCGCGCGATCGTTGAAATGCTTCACTTCGTCTGCCGACGCCATCTCAATACTCGTCGGCGCCATGTGCGGCTAGATCGGCCCGCAATGCCTCGATCAGAGCCAGCTGATCGGCCGGCCGCTCGGCGTTGAACGACAAGGCCTCCTCGGTGACCGGATGCACAAACGAAAGCCGCTCGGCGTGGAGTGCTTGCCGGCGAAAGCCGCGCAGGGTGCCGATCAGTTCGGGCGAAGCGCCCTTGGGCAGTTTCAGGCCGCCGCCATACAGCGGATCGCCCAGCAGCGGATGGTTGATGTGGGCCATATGCACGCGAATCTGATGGGTGCGACCGGTTTCCAGCTGGCATTGCAGCAGGCTGTGGGCGCGAAAGCGCTCGCGCAGGCGATAGTGTGTGACAGCGCGTTTGCCATCTTCCTCGTCGCGCACTGACTGGCGCAGGCGATCGCCCATGTGCCGGCCGATGGGCGCATCGACCGTGCCGCCGGACACCATGGTGCCGAGGACCACGGCCTCGTACTGCCGCTCCACCTCATGCCGGGAGAGCAGATCGACCAGCGCGGTACAGGTCGGCAGCGTCTTCGCCACGACCATCAGGCCGGAGGTGTCCTTGTCCAGCCGGTGCACGATGCCGCCGCGGGGCAGTTCAGCCAGCAAGGGATCGTGATGCAGCAAGGCGTTCAGCAGGGTGCCGGCCGGATTACCGGCGCCCGGGTGCACCACCAGGCCGGCCGGCTTGTTCAGCACCAGCAGGTGCTCGTCCTCGTGCACGATATCCAGCGCGATCGCTTCCGGTTCGCTGGTCACCTCGGCCGCCAGCTCGACCTGAAGCAAAACCTGCTCGCCGCCGCGCAGCAGCTGTCGGGGCGGTGCCTGGGCGCCGTCGAGCGTCACCGCGCCGGATTTGATCCAGCCGCTGAGGCGCGAACGCGAATAATCGGGGAACATCTCGGCCAAAGCCTGGTCAAAACGCCGTCCTGCCGCGCCAAGGGGTACCTCGGCCTGATGCCGGATGGTGGTCATGCCGGCGTCCACGAGCGGTGGCCGGTTTCGGCTATCATGCCTGTTCGATCAAACATCTGAATTCTTTTTCCCATGCGTGTAATGAAACTGCCGATGTCAAAATTGCCTGTTTTCAAGGTACTTGCCGTGCTTGCGCTCGCGCTTTCGATCAGCGCGTGCTCGATTTTTCATCACAAGCGCGACACGCTCGACACCATGCCGGTAGATGCGCTTTACAACCAAGCGCACGACTCGCTGGAAAATTCCGACTATTCCGCAGCGATCAGAGCTTATCAGCGACTGATCGCCCGCTTCCCATCCGGCCCGTATAACGAGCAGGCGCAAATTGATCTGACCTACGCACAGTACAAGGACAATCAGTCGGACGACGCCTATTCGACGATCAATCGCTTCATCAAGACTTATCCGGCCAACAACCATATCGACTATGCCTATTATCTGCGCGGCCTGATCAACTTTGATCGCACCAGCGGCACCATCGAGCGCTACATGTATCGCGAGAAAGGTCAGGCGCGGCGTGACCAGGGCTACAACCTGCAGTCGTTCGATGATTTTTCCGAGCTGACCCGCCGCTATCCCGACAGCGCCTATTCGGCCGATGCGCGGCAGCGAATGATTTACCTTCGCAACAGCCTGGCGCAGTTCGAGATCGACGTGGCCGAATTCTACCTGCGCACCAAAGCATATGTTGCCTCGGCCGATCGATCGCAATATGTGGTGGAGCACTATCAGCAGGCGCCGCAGACCGGCGACGCGCTGGCCATTCTCATCCGCAGCTACCTTGCGCTTGGCCAGACTCAGCTCGCCGATCAGACGCGCCAGGTGCTTGTGCTGAATTACCCGAACCACCCGTTCCTGAAAGATCCGAAGTGGCCGCATGCACCATCTACCGTGCGCAAGATGATTCCGTTTTCGGGACATTACTGATCGGAGTCGGACGCCGCGGTATAGCGTGAGATAAAAAGCCGGCGAGCGATCGCCGGCTTTCTCATGCGCGGTCCCGTGCTGAAAGTACGGCGTTCAGCGCCAGCCGGAAGTAATCGGATAACGCCGCTCACGTCCAAACGCGCGAGTCGTCACGCGTGGTCCGGGCGCCGATTGGCGGCGCTTGAACTCGTTGGCCAGCACCAGTCGTGCGACCCGGCGCACGGTGTCGGCGTCGAACCCGGCGGCAACGATATCGGCCTGCGACTGTTCGCCCTCGATAAAACGCTCGAGGATCGCATCGAGCTCGTCGTAAGGCGGCAGCGAATCCTGATCAGTCTGATCTTCGCGCAGCTCGGCCGAGGGCGGGCGCTCGATCACGGCCATCGGGATGAACTCCGCACCGTCGGGCTGCGTGTTGCGCCAGCGCGAGAGCTTGTAGACCTCGGTCTTATAAACATCCTTGAGCGGGGCGTAGGCACCGCACATATCGCCGTACAACGTGGCGTAACCCACCGCCATCTCGCTCTTGTTACCGGTCGCCAGCAGCAGCCGACCGTGCTTGTTCGAGAGCGCCATCAGCATCACCCCGCGCGTGCGCGACTGCAGGTTTTCCTCGGTAGTGTCGGATGGCTTTCCCGCAAAGGCTGGCGTCAACGCATCGATGAAGGACGCATACGTCGGCTCGATCGAGATCACGTGATAGTCGACGCCGAGCAGCTCGGCCTGCGCGCGCGCGCCGTCCAGCGACAGCTGCGAGGTGTAGCGCATTGGCATCATCACAGCGGTGACGCGATCGGCGCCCAGGGCATCGACCGCCAGCGCCAGGGTCAGCGCTGAATCGATGCCACCGGACAAACCCAGCAGCACGCCGGCAAAACCGTTTTTGTCGATGTAGTCGCAAATACCGCGCACCAGCGCCGCATACAGAATCGCCTCATGCGAGGTATCCGTCGCCACCGGCCAGTTTTCGGCCGTCAGAGTACGCGTCCGTGAATCGAACTGCGCCCACAGCAGCGCTTCGGCGAAGGCCGGTGCACGCGCCGCGATGCGGCCGTCGCCGTTGACCAGCAGCGATGCACCGTCGTAGACAACTTCATCTTGCCCGCCAACGACGTTGACATACGCAATTGCGCAGCCGGTTTCCTGCGCACGCGCCGTCAGCACGGCTTCGCGGGTCGACTGCTTGGCGTCGTCCCAGGGCGAGGCGTTGATCACGACGATAAGCTCGGCGCCCGCCGCCGCCGCTTTCGCCGCCGGTTCGGGCACCCAGACATCCTCGCAAATCAATAGACCGACGCGCACGCCGTCAATGGTCACAACCACGCTTTCATGGCCATGCCGGAAATAGCGCTTGTCGTCGAAGACGCCGTAATTCGGCAGCGCCTGCTTGTGCGCGGTGACTTCGATGACGCCTTCGCGCAGCAGGCTGGCCGCGTTGAATACCTCGCCCTCACTGTGCGGGTGGCCAACGATCACCGCCATACCTGCCGTCACTGTTGCCAGAGACTGCAGTTCGGTCTCGCAGGCTGCCAGAAAGCTCGGGCGCAGCAGCAGATCCTCGGGTGGATAACCGCTCAGCGCAAGCTCGGGAAACGCAATAAGGGCGGCGTTTTGCGCCTTCGCCTGATCGATCAAGCCGTGCATACGCCGGGCGTTAGCGGCTACTGCGCCGACCGAAAAATCGAACTGCGCCAGCGCAAAGCGTAAGGTGGTCATGCCCAAAAGATCCAACGTCGAATGCAGAAGCGCATGATAACCGAGCACCCTGCACGCCGCGTAGCGACTCAGCCAGGTGCCCCGAGCAACACCGCAGCCAGCACCAGCATCAGCACGGCGACGAAAGCATCCAGCAGCCGCCACGCCAGCGCGCTGCGAAACCACGGCAGCAGCAGTCGCGCGCCATAGCCCAGGGAAGCGAACCAGAGCACGCTTGCCGTCGCCGCGCCAGCAGCAAACCACCAGCGCGTAGCTCCGGGGTAATGCGTGGCTATCGATCCGAGCAACACCACCGTATCCAGATACACGTGCGGGTTGAGCAGGGTAAAGCCCAGGCAGGCCAGCACCACGCGCCCATGGCGGTCGTCGATATCACCGCCTTCCGGCAGCAGTCCCGAGGTGCCTCGGTATCCACGCCATGCGGCCAGCAGGCCGTAGCCGATCAGAAAAATGGCGCCGATATAACGCAACCATTGCAGCAAGCCGGCGTGCTTTTGCACGGCCAGCCCCATGCCTGCCACGCCCAGCAGGATGAGTGAAACGTCCGACAGAATGCAGATGGCCACTACCAGCCCGACATGGCGCCGCTGCAGTCCCTGCTGCAGCACGAAGGCATTCTGCGCGCCGATCGCAATGATCAGGCTGGCGCCGGCGCCGAGGCCGGCGAGATAAGCAGCGGATAACATGGAAATTCCTCCGGTTCGAGCCACAATCTGACTTGACCGGATGCATCAGTAAAGCTGAATATTCTTCATCCTGATTAGTTTTACTTAAGATGCCAAAACGCTTCGACCGAAGATGAGCCACGAACGATGACGCTTCTGAATCCTCAACTCACGGCATTCGCCACCGTTCTTGCCGAGGGCAGTTTTGAGGCCGCCGCGCGCCGGCTGTCGCTGACGCCTTCGGCCATCTCGCAGCGGATCAAAGCGCTAGAAGATCGGCTGGGTCAGGTGCTGATACTTCGGCGCATTCCGTGTTGCGCGACGAGCGCAGGTCAACGGCTGCTGCGCAGCGTGCAGCAGATGCGCCTGCTTGAGGCCGAAACGCTGGGCGAATTCGCCGCTGCTGATCCGGCAAGCGCTCCTGCGGCTTCAACCATGGCCATTGCGGTAAACGCCGATTCACTGGCGAGCTGGCTGTTGCCGGCGCTGGCCGAATTGCATGCGCAGTACGGCCTGCTGTTCGACGTACGCACGGAAGATCAGGATCACTCCGCCGATCTGCTGCGCGACGGCTCGGTGCTCGGTGCAATCACTGCCGATGCCAAGCCGGTACAGGGCTGTACGATGAAAAAGCTGGGCGTGATGCGTTACTTGCCGATTGCATCGCCGACCTTCATCGCGCGATATTTTGGCGATGGTCTCAACGCCGCGTCGTTGGGCCTCGCGCCCGTGCTGACATTCAATCGCCGGGATGCCCTGCAGAATCGATTCATGCGCAGCATCACGCGTGCGCAGCTGGCGCCGCCGATCCATTACGTGCCTTCGTCAACGGCTTTTGTCGAGGCCGCCGCGCTCGGCCTCGGCTGGGCGATGGCGCCAGAAGCCATGCTGCGTGAGCCGCTGGGAAGTGGTGCTTTGCAGACGCTGGTCGACGATCGCTGGCTCGATGTACCAATGTACTGGCAGCACTGGTCGATCCGCTCGCCTGCACTGACGCGATTGACCGATGCGCTGCTGCGCGCGGCGATCGACGGTCTGCGCATCGAGGCAACCCAGCGGCGCCGCTGAGTTGGCCAAAGCAAAAAAGTCCTGCCCATAAAAAGGCCGCGGCATGACCGCGGCCTTTTGTGTCACCCGACAACGGCGACCGGCTTCTACATCGAATTACTTCAACATCAGCTTGGCGAGCGCCTTGCCCAGATCGGCGGGCGACTTCACCGTGGTGACGCCGGCTTTCTCCAGCGCAGCGAACTTCGCTGCGGCGGTGCCCTTGCCGCCAGAGATGATTGCACCGGCATGACCCATGCGCTTGCCGGCCGGCGCCGAAGCGCCGGCGATGAACGATACGACCGGCTTGGTCACGTACTCACCGATGAACTCGGCCGCGTCTTCCTCGGCCGAGCCGCCGATCTCGCCGACCATGATGATGCCTTCGGTCTGCGGATCGTCCTGAAAAAGTTTCAGGCAGTCGATGAAGTTCAGACCATTGATCGGGTCGCCGCCGATGCCGATCACCGTGCTCTGGCCGAGGCCTTCGTTGGTGGTCTGGAACACCGACTCATAGGTCAGCGTGCCGGAACGCGAAACGATGCCGACGCGGCCAGGCGTATGGATGTGACCGGGCATGATGCCGATCTTGCATTCGCCCGGAGTGATGATGCCGGGGCAATTTGGCCCGATCAGCACGATTTCCGGATGCTGCGCCAGCACGTTCTTGACGCGCAACATGTCCAGCACGGGGATGCCTTCGGTGATCGCCACGATCACCTTGATGCCGGCATCGATCGCTTCGAGAATCGAGTCGGCCGCGAACGGTGGCGGCACGAAGATCACCGACGCGTCGGCGCCGGTTTCCAGGACGGCTTCATCGACCGAGTTGAAGACCGGCAGACCGATGTGCTCGGAGCCGCCCTTGCCCGGGGTCACGCCACCGACGACCTTGGTGCCGTAATCGATCGCCTGCTCGGCGTGGAAGGTGCCCTGCTGGCCGGTGAAGCCCTGCACGATGACCTTGGTATTTTTGTTGACGAGAACGCTCATGCTTGCATGTCTCCCTTAAGCCTTGGCCGCAGCCACGGCCTTTTGCGCCGCGTCGTTGAGATCGTCGGCCGGCGTGATCGCCAGTCCGGAGTTGGCCAGCAGTTCGCGGCCCTTCTCGACATTCGTGCCCTGCAGGCGAACGATGACGGGGATCTTCAGGCCCACTTCCTTCACCGCGGCGATGATGCCTTCCGCAATCAGGTCGCAGCGCACGATGCCGCCGAAGATGTTGACCAGGATGGCCCTGACCTTGTCCGAAGACAGGATCAGCTTGAACGCCTCGGTCACGCGCTCCTTGGTGGCGCCGCCGCCGACGTCGAGGAAGTTGGCCGGCTCACCGCCCGCCAGCTTGATCACGTCCATCGTGGCCATCGCCAGACCCGCGCCGTTGACCATGCAGCCGATGCTGCCATCCATCGTCACGTAGTTGAGGTTGTTCTGCACCGCGGCCGCTTCGGCCGCGTCTTCCTGGCTCAGGTCGCGCATCGCAGCTAGATCGGCGTGGCGGAATTCGGCGTTGTCGTCCGAGTCGACCTTGCCGTCGAGGGCGGCCAGGGTTCCGTCTTCGAGCACGGCGAGCGGGTTCAGCTCGACCAGCGCCAGGTCTTTCTCGTTGAACAGCTTGTACAGGCCCAGCATGATCTTGGTCAGCTGATTGACCTGCTTGCCGTTGAGGTCCATCGCAAAACCCAGCTGACGGCACTGGTACGGCTGAAGGCCTTCGACGAAGTCGACCACGATCGTGTGGATGTCTTCGGGTGTCTCTTTGGCCACCTGCTCGATGTTCACGCCGCCGTGCTTGGAAGCAATGAACGACACCGACTTGCTGTCGCGATCGACCAGGATCGACAGGTACAGCTCTTTGGCGATATTTGTCGCGTCGGTCACCAGAACAAGGTTGACCGGCAGCTCACGGCCGGCCGTCTGGTAGGTCGCCATCTTGGTGCCGAGCATGCCTTTGGCGGCGGCGCGGACCTCGTCAAAGGACTTGCAGAATTTCACGCCGCCGGACTTGCCGCGACCGCCTGCGTGAATTTGCGCCTTGACCATCCACTGCGAACCGCCAAGGTGCTTGGCGACATCGACAGCGGCGTCGGGGGAATTGGCAACTTTGCCCGGCGGCACGGCAATGCCGTACTGCGCGAACAACTCTTTGGCCTGGTACTCGTGGAAATTCATTCGATACCTCGAGCGAACGGAGAAACTGATGGAGGCCGCACGCACAAGCTAACGCGTGGGTCGGGAAGGTTTTACGGCGGACTAGCGCGCCGGCAACGTGCAGTGCAACCACGTAAGCAGAGGGGATCGCGCTAATCGGCCGCCCATTTTCGCGGAAGCGGCGGGCAATGGAAAGGGCTACGGTGTTTTGCGACTACTTGATCGGCGCCGGCGCATGCGAAAACACTCGCCATCCGGCGCGCGAGCGCCTCTATACTCGGGAAAACGAGTCAGGGGCGCGTCGTCCAGTGTCAAGCACACCTTTTATGGCCAACCAGTCGGCCGGCATGCGCGGTATCCGCCACGAACTGACGTTCCTCAATGTATTTCGGGTCATTCAGGCGCTGGTCTATACCGCGCTGGCCCTTACCCCGTTGGGACTAGGCTGGCCCCAGCTGAGCAATTTCAACTTCGCCTGCTACGTGACGGTGCTTTACCTGCTGTTTGCGCTGCTGTCGCTAGGCTTCAATCGCCGCAGCATGGGTCACGTGACGCTGGCCGTGTCGATGGGACTGGTGGTGGATATTGCCGTCGCCGTGCTGGCCATTGCCGCCATGAACGACACCCGGATCGGCATCTCGATGATGCTGGCGGTCAATCTCAGCGCGGGCGCACTGATTCTGCCGCTGCGACTGTCGAGTTTTTTTGCCGCGCTCGCCACGGTGGGCATTCTTGGCCACACCTTCCTGCAGACGTCCCACGGCGTTCCCGGTGATCGCGACCTGCTCGAATCTGCACTGTTCTGCGTGGCGTATTTCGCCGCAGCGTCGCTATGCAACGTGCTGGGCCGACAACTGCGGGCGACCGAAGCACTGGCCGAACAGCGCAGCACCGACCTGGTCAATCTGGCGCAGGTCAACGAACTGATCATTCGGCGCATGAAGACCGGCGTGATGATGGTCGACGACGCCAACCGCATCCATCAGATCAACGAATCGGCGTGGATGCTGCTGGGCAATCCGGGCGCCGATCAGCGCGACCTTGGCCAGCTCGCACCGGAGCTTTCGCGCCGGCTTTATCACTGGATCACCTCCGGCAAGCTGGACGAAACCGCCACGCAGCTGGCCGACGGCGTGCCCGAAGTGGTGCCGCGTTTTTCGCGGCTGGCACCGAACGACGATTCGCACGTGCTGATCTTTCTCGACGATACCTCGCTGCTTTCGCGTCGCGCCGAGGAACTCACCCTGACCTCGCTGGGACGGCTGTCCGCCTCCATCGCCCATGAAATTCGCAATCCGCTGGCGGCCATCCGCTATTCGGCGCAGCTGCTGGCCGAATCGAAAAGCATGGACAGCACCGACCAGCGCATGGTCGAGATCATCAACAATCACTGCATTCGCCTCAACGAAATCATCGAGAACATCCTGCAGCTGTCGCGTCGCGAGCGCTCGCGCCCGGAAACGCTCGACCTGGGCAGCTGGGCGCACGATTTCGTGGCCGAATACAGCGAGGGCAACGATCTGGGCGGTGACACCTTGCGCGTGGTAACCGCCAGCGGCGCGGCGGTCGCTGCCGTGGCCGATCCGCAGCAGCTGCAGCAGGTGGTGTGGAATCTTGTGCAGAACGCGCTGCGTTACGGCCGTCTGCCCGGCGAACCGGCGCGCGTGATGGTGGTGACGCGACCGGGCGAACACGGCGTGCCGATTCTGGAAGTGATCGACCGCGGGCCCGGCATCGCGCCGAAAGTTGCCGCGCAGATTTTCGAACCGTTTTACACCACCAACGAATACGGCACCGGACTGGGGCTTTACCTGGCCCGTCAGATGAGCGAAGCCAATCAGGCCTCGCTGGAATATGTTCGCGTAGCCGGCGGCGGCAGCTGCTTCCGGCTGATTCTGACGCCGGCCACCGGCGGCAAGTAAGCACGCGTTTGCCACCGCACGCCTCGCTCCGCCAGAAAGGTTGACGCTGCGGATGCTGGCCCGCTGATAACAGCCTTTGCCCCGCAAGACGTGGGCGGGTATTCTCACAGGAACCTACTGCAGTACGGCACACCATGAGCTTACAGACCGTCCTGGTCATTGATGACGAACGCGACATCCGTGAACTGCTGACCATCACCCTGGGGAGGATGGATCTGCAGGTCGATGCGGTGGGGACCGTGGCCGACGCGCGTCGGGCACTGGCCGAACGCACTTATGATCTGTGCTTCACCGACATGCGCCTGCCCGATGGCGACGGTCAGGAAATCATCGAGCTGATTGCTTGCACGTCGCCCGATACGCCGGTGGCGATGATCACCGCCTATGGCAACGTCGATGCCGCCGTCAACGCGTTGAAAGCCGGCGCCTTTGACTTTGTTTCCAAGCCGGTCGACATCCAGATGCTGCGTGGTCTGGTCCGCACCGCGCTGAAACTGGCCGAGGAAAAACGCGACGGCGGCGGCGATGCCAAGGCCGGCGCGTCGAGCGATCGATTGGTTGGCGACTCGCCGGCCATGCAGCAGGTGCGCGCCACCATCGCCAAGCTGGCGCGCAATCAGGCGCCGGTGTACATCGCTGGCGAGTCCGGCGTTGGCAAGGAGCTGGTTGCACGACTGATCCACGAACAGGGGCCGCGCGGCAGCGGCCCGTTTATTCCGGTCAACTGCGGCGCGATTCCGTCGGAGTTGATGGAAAGCGAATTCTTCGGTCACCGTAAAGGCAGCTTTACCGGCGCCAGCAGCGACAAGGAAGGATTGTTCCAGGCCGCTCAGGGCGGCACGCTGTTTCTTGATGAAGTGGCCGAGCTGCCATTGCACATGCAGGTGAAGCTGCTGCGCGCGATCCAGGAAAAAGCCGTGCGCCCGATTGGCGGCCGCGACGAGATTCCGGTCGACGCGCGGATTCTTTCCGCGACCCACAAGAACCTTGCACAGCTAGTCGAACAAGGCCAATTCAGGCAGGATTTGTTCTATCGCATCAACGTCATCGAACTGCACGTGCCACCGCTGCGCGAGCGTCGGGGCGACGTGCTGCAACTGGCGACTTTCATTCTCAAGTCGTTGGCCGGCAAGAGCGGACAGCCGGTGGGCGAGCTGTTGCCCGCAGCCCGCCAGGCGCTCGAAGCCTATCCCTTTCCAGGCAATGTACGCGAGCTAGAAAACGTGCTCGAGCGCGCCATGGCGATGTGCGATGGCGTGAGTATCGACGTGGGCGACCTGATGCTGCCGCAGCGCGCGCAGCAGCCGCACGCCGGTGCGGCAATGCACGGCGGCGGCAGCCACCAGCCGCAGCATCAACAGACGATGCCAGCGCAGGCACCCGCGCCGGACGACGATGGCAACGGTGGCCTGGACGACTACATCAGCAACCTTGAGCGAACGGCCATCATGAAGGCGCTGGAGGAGTCCCGCTACAACAAGACCGCCGCCGCCCGCAAACTCGGCATCACCTTTCGCGCGCTGCGCTACAAGCTGAAGAAACTCGGCATCGACTGATCGCCCGGACCTTGCGCTGATCTGGGTCGCCCTCGATCAGCCACGCCTTCAAGTGGCGGACTGGTTACCCGCGGACGATGCCGCCGTGAGCGCCTTGCGCAGAGTGCGCAGCAGCACCGGCGTGGTGATGGGCTTGTTCATCACATAAAGATGCTCGAACGGCGGCAGCTCATGCAGATCGGGCGGCGCTTCGGGACGGCCCAGCAGGATCACCGCGCCGTTGTAGCCGTGCTCGGTCAGCGCGGCCAGCGTGCGCACGCCCGTGAACAGGTTCATGTCGGCGTCGAGTACGACCAGATCGGGCAGACCGTAGGCTTCGATCCACTGCAACGCCGCGGTACCGCTCTGACTGGCGTGCGCTTCATAGCCATACGCATCGAGCGTATCGACCATCAGCGACAGCTGGCCAGCCTCCTCAACCGCCACAAGCACGCGTTCTGCCGAGCCTTCCAGGCTGTCCTTGCTGGCGCTGAATTCGACGTCGGCGGCGAGTTCCTCCAGCGGTATGTACAAATCGAAACGCGTGCCTGTGCCCGGCGTGCTGTTGACCCGCATCACGCCGCCGTGCGTGCTGATGATGCGCTTGCACGACAGCAAGCCCAGGCCGGTGCCGGTTTCCTTGGTGGTGAAGAAAGGCTCGAACAGTCGTTCCAGCACCGCTTCGCTCATGCCCGCACCGCTGTCGATGACGCTCATGCGCAGGTAACTGCCGTGGCGAGGCTGCTCTTCGGGCAAAAAGAAATCCGCCGGCAGATTGACCTGCCCGGTTTCGATGCGCAGGCTGCCGCCGTTGGGCATGGCCTGGATCGCGTTCAAGCACAAGTTGAGCAGACACTGCTGCAGCTCGGTATGGTTGCCCTCGAATGACAATTCGGGGTCTTCGATGGCCACTTCCATGGTGACCGAACGCGGCACGCTGCCCTGCAAAAGCAGATCGAGCGCGTTGAGCAAGCCGCCCAGACGCACTTCCTCCGCGCGCCGTGCGCCGCGCGCAAACGACAGCATCGACTGCACCATGTCCAGGCCGCGCTTGCCGCAGTCGCGCACGAGCTTGCCGAGGCGTGCCAAGCGGGGATCGTCCTGGTAATCCTGCAGGCTGTCGCCGGCCAGCAGCAGCGGCTGCAGCAGATTGCGCAAATCGTGGCTCAGGCCGCCGGCCAGCATCGCCAGGCTTTCGAAACGCTGGGCACGGATCAGCTCCGCTTCGGCGCGCCGACTGGCCCGGCGCGCGTCGGCTTCAGAGAGCGCACGACGCACGGCGCTCGCCAGTCGAGCCGGATTCTGCTTCAGGATGTAATCGGTGGCGCCGTTGCGCAGCGCCTCGATGGCGGCTTCCTCGCCCAGCGTGGCGGAAATGAAAATAAACGGCGTGTCCTCGTCGCGCTGACGCAGCAGCTCCAGCGCGTGCTGGCCGGAAAACCCCGGCATGCTGAGGTCGGACAGCACGATGTTGGGCTTGAACTCTTCCAGCGCGGCAACAAACCGCGGCGCATCGTCGACCAGCTGCACCTCGTAGGTGATGCCGTCCTCGTCAAGCTGATTCAGCACCAGCTCGGCGTCGAGCGCGCTGTCCTCGACCTGTAGCACACGGATGGTAGGCAAGGTGGGTATCTGCCGGTTTGGCATGCGAGTTTCCAGAGAACTGATCCGCTTTTCCGCAAGCCGCGCGGCCGCTTCTGACGAAGACGCTGGCCGCGAGGCAACGGGTGAGAAATGGAGAAATGCTGCTTCAATCGATAGTGCAAAAACTACCTGTCAGCATGGCCAGGCGTCCTTTCGCCACCATTATCCTCTGCAATCACTCTTTTTCCGGCGGCTGGTTGAGTACCGCCCAGAACTGGCCCAGGGTGCGCACCGCGTCGAAAAACTGGTCCACGTCGACCGGCTTGATGACATAGGCATTGGCGCCGAGATCCCAGCTGCGCGCCAGATCGCTCTCTTCGCGCGACGACGACAGGATGACGACCGGAATCCGCCGAAAGCGGTCATGCGCACGCATCTCGGTGAGCACATCCAAGCCGTTCATGCGGGGCATCTTGATATCCAGCAGTACCACGGCCGGGTCACCGCTCTCACGGTCGGCAAACATGCCGCGGCAGTGCAGATAATCGAGGCACTCCACGCCATCTTCCACATGCACCACCGGGTTGGCCAGATGGGCGCCGCTCAGCGCGTCCAGTGCCATCTCGGCATCGGCAGGGCTGTCTTCCACGAGCAGGATGGTGCGCAGGTCACGCTTGTTCATACGCGGGTCTCGGTTGTCGGAGTGGTTGCGCCAGCCAGATCGGTGGCGGGTAATGAAAAATGAAAATTGGCGCCCTTGCCGAGTTCCGCATCGGCCCACACGCGGCCGCCGTGCCGGGTGATGATGCGCCGCACGTTGGCCAGCCCGATGCCGTTGCCGGCAAATTCGGAAGCACGATGCAGGCGCTGGAACACGCCGAAAAGCTTGTCCGCATATTGCATGTCGAAGCCGGCGCCATTGTCGGCGATAGTGAACTCGTAGTCGCCGTTGGCGCCCGGCTCGACGCTGACCGCAATTTTCGCAATCTCGCGCTGGCCGCTGTATTTGACCGCGTTGCCGAGCAGGTTTTGCCACACGGTACGCAGCATGTTCTCGTCGCCAATGACCATCGGCATCGATGCAATATCCCAGACAATGCGACGATCCTGCACGCCCGATTCGACGATGGCGCGCGACTCTTCCACCACGGTCTGCATGTCGACCGCCTGCAGCCGCAGGGCGCCACGGCCCAGCCGCGAGAACACCAGCAGGTCATCGATCAACTGCGCCATGCGCTGCGCCGAGCTGGAAATTACCTCGATGTAGTGCGCAGCCTTTTCGTCGACGTGCTCGCCCAGATGCTGCTCCAGCTTGCGCGCAAACCCGGAGATATGCCGCAGCGGCGCACGCAGGTCGTGCGACACCGAATAGCTGAAGGCCTCAAGTTCACGATTGACGTCGGAGATTTGGCTGACCTTGCCTTCCAGCTGCCGGTTGAGCTCACTGACCTTCTGCTCGACCAGCGTGCGGGCCGTGATGTCGCTGACGGTCAGCAGCACCGTCGGCGCATCGGTGTCGCGGTCGCGCAGACGGCGCGCGTTGATCACCACGTTGCGGCTTGCGCCATCGACGGTGGGCTGGACCATGTCGAAATCCCACAGCTCGCGGTTGCGCGTCAACACATCGCGCAGGCGTTGCTGCAGGACATCGTCGTTCCACGCGCCGTCGCCGATCTCCACCAGCGCCTGCGAGCGTTCGTGCGCGTCCATCTGATACATCTCGCTGAAGGCGGTGTTGACCAGGATCGCATTCAACTTTGCATCGAACAGCGCAATCGGTTCGCGCACCGCCTGCAGAATGTCCTGCGAGCGTTTCACGGCCTGGCCTTCACGCGTTTCGGCCACGCGTCGCCGGCCGACCTGTCGTTCGGAGGCCACCACGATGATCGCCAGCAGAATCAGCTGCGCCAGCGCGGTGATGGCGAGCACCAGCTTCCCGTTGCTCGCTTCGTGGCTGGCCGAGGCCTGGCGAAATTCCAGCAGCGCGTCTTCGTTTTTCACGATGGCGGCAACGATCGGATTGATACGAAACAGGTCGCCGGCGTCACGCAGCGACTGCCGGGCACCTGCCACATCGTGCTGCGCCAGTCGTGTCGACGCCTGGTTCATCAGGGTAACGCGGCCGTTGACGTTGATTTCCAGCGAGCCGATCAGCAGCTGCTGATCGGGGTTATCCCGCGTCATCTCGCGCAGCTGCGCAAGCAGGCCTGCCACATCCGTACCCGCCCGATCGACGCGCTTCTGCGTCACCGGCGTGCCATCGCCGACCAGCACGCGATACATCGCCGCCTCGCTGTCGCGAACTTCAAAGGCGATTTCGTAGGTCACCGCTTTCACGGCATTGGAGTGCGCCACCCAGGCGATCGTCTGCTGGGTTTCATGCAGATTGTTCAGCGTGACCAGAAACGGCAGGCCGACGATGATGAATACGGCCATCAAAAGGCCAGCGATGCGCCAGTTGGCAATTTCCCTGGCTTTCATGTGAACTGCATCATCGGTCGGTCAATCGGCGGCGGTTAGCGCCGCATTCTGGCATGTTTTCGCCATTTTCCCGCCGCGCCGACGCGATTCGTCGTGGTCGGCGCGTGTGACATGGCCGCTATTTCAAGGCCCGTACTTGCTGGTTGCCGCCGGCCTCGCCTCGATCACCGAGCCCCACTGCTTATTCGGCTCGGCCTGCATGCTGAAATGCAGCTCGCCACCGGCCAGAATTTCCGCATGGTGCAGGTACACCCGGTCCAGCGGCTTGCCGTTGAGCGTGACCGCGCCGACGTACGGATGCGCGTCATCCAGCGGATCGGCGCTGACCGTGAAATTGTGCCCATTGCTGAGGTGGATCGTGGCGCGCGCCACGAACGGCCGGCCGATCGCGTACTCGTCGCTGGCCGGCGTCACCGGGTAAAAGCCCAGCGCGGTGAAAATGTACCAGGCCGACATCTGGCCCAGGTCATCATTGCCGGTCAGGCCATCGGGCCGCGGTGCGTACTGCGTGTCCATGATCTGCTTGAGCCGCGACTGGGTCTTCCACGGCTCGCCGGCATAGTCGTAGAGATAGGCGATATGGTGGCTGGGTTCGTTGCCGTGCGCGTACCAGCCGATCAGGCCGGTAATGTCCTCGACGTTCTTGAAGCGTGCCGGATCGACCTTGGCATCGAACAGCTCGTCGAGCTTGGCAATGAACTTCGCGTTGCCGCCCATCGCGCGAATCAGACCGGCCACATCCTGCGGCACGTACCACGAGTACTGCCAGGCGTTGCCTTCGGTGTAGTCGGTGCCGTAACCGGCGGCCTCCGGATCGAATGGCGTATGGAAGCTGCCGTCGCTGAGCTTGGCGCGCATGAAGCCGGTTTTCGGATCCCACGCGTTGCGCCAGTTGGTCGCGCGCTTGTCGAAGGTCGTCGCCAGCTTGGTGTCACCCATGGCCTTGGCCATCTGCGCCAGCGACCAGTCGTCGTAGGCGTATTCCTGGGTTTTCGAGGCGCCTTCGGGTTCCTTGTCGATCGGCACGTAGCCGAGCTTCATGTAATCACCCAGATCGCCGTACGGCGCATACGTGGCGCTGGCCACCATCGTCTTCATCGCCGCCTGCGCATCGAAGCCGCGCACGCCCTTGATGTAGGCATCAGCGATCACCGGCAGCGCGTGATAACCAATCATGCACCACGTCTCCAGCCCTTGATAGGCCCACACCGGAAGGATGCCGAACGGGCTGTCCTCGCCCGCGGCAATCAGCGAACGGATGAAATCGGTGCTGTGCGCCGGGTCGAGCAGCACGATCAGCGGCTGCTGCGCGCGATACACGTCCCACATCGACCAGCTGGAGAAAAAGTTGAAATCGCCGTTAGCGTCGTGCGCGCGATGCACCGCGTGATCCGGCCCGCGATACTCGCCGTTGACGTCCATGCTCAGCGTCGGCGACAGCATCGCGTGATACAGCGCGGTGTAGAACAGCGTGGTCGAGGCCTTGTTGCCATCGACATCGATCACCGCCAGCGCCTTGTTCCATTCGGCAGTAGCCTCGGCGCGGCGCGCATCGAAATCCCAGCCGGCGCCGTCCTGGTCCAGATTCCCAACGGCATTGTTTTCACTGACGCTGGAGATCGCCACCTTCACTTCCAGCGGCTTTTTCAGCGCGCCGAAATCGAACGAGGCGACGAGCGCACGGCCGTTTTGCGCATCGCTGTCCTGCGCCTTGTTGCCCGGGCCGGCAAAGCCCTTGTAGACGTTGTCGGTCTCGCGGTTGTACAGCTCGCGCGTTGTCATCGGCTGCGAAAAGCGCATGGCAAAACACAGCTCGCGGCCCGGCGCCCAGCCGCGCGTGGTGCGGCAGCCGGTAACGGTGCCGTCAGCTTGCACGCGCAGATGCGCCCACAGCACCTTGCCCGGGTAATCGTAAATGCTCGGGCGCAAATCCAGCAGTACATGCGCCGGCTTGCCCGTGGGGAAGGTGTAGCGATGCCAGCCCACACGCTGGCCGGCGGTCAGCTCGGCGCGCACGCCGTAGTCCGCCAGCGTCACGGCGTAGTAACCGGCCTGCTCGACTTCGGTGTCGTGCGAAAAGCGCGAGCGATAGCCGCTGCCCGGGTGGGTCGCATCGCCTGGATCGAGTTTTACGTCACCGGCGATCGGCATCACCAGCACGTCGCCCAGATCGGAATGGCCCGAGCCTGAAAAGTGCGTGTGCGAAAAGCCCATGATGGTCGGGTCGTTGTATTGATAGCCAGCGGCCCATTTGTACGCGTGCTTGAAGTCAGGCATTGCCGTATCCGGACTGAGCTGGACCATGCCGAACGGCACCGTCGCGCCAGGATAGGTATGGCCATCGCCCCCGGTACCGACGCGTGGATCGACGGCCGACGCGTGGCCGCTCGATGTTCCGTCCGCATAGGCCGGAACGGAGGCCAAGGCAGCCACGGCGAGCGCACTGCTGATCAGCCAGGAAAGGGAGTGGCGCGAGCGAGAAATCATGGTCGTCCTCATGTTTTAATCATCAATCCGGGCAGTCAATGCGAGTAATCGAAGCGGATCGCCGGCGCTACGTCAGCATCCGTTGTCGGCTCGCAGCATGCTGCACTGCGGCATGGACTACAGCTCCGATACGGTACATTTAGATCGTTCCAAATCCTACCCGTTTCGGTCCACATCGACCCGCCTCGTGTCCAGCCACTCGCAAATCCACCGCAAGATCACCTTGAACGACATCGCGGCCGGCTGCGAACTTTCGCGTGCCACGGTGTCGCTGGTGCTGCGCGGCAGTCCGCTGGTCAACCAGCATACGCGAGCGCGCGTGGAGCTGGAGCTGCGCAAGCAGGGCTACGTCTACAACCGCGCCGCGGCCAACCTGCGTCAGCGCACGTCCTCGACCATTGCGCTGGTGCTGAATGACCTGGCCAACCCCTTCTTCGCCGAATTCGCCGCGGGCGTGGATGAAGCGCTGGGTGAAGCCGGTTACGTGACCCTGCTCGGCTGCACCAACGAATCGTCCACGCGCGAGCGTGCGGTACTCAATTCGCTGTTGGAGCATGGACCGGCCGGCATGATTCTGTCGCCGGCTGAACACAGCAGCGCCGAGGATGTCCTTGGCGCCATCGGCGCAAGGACGCCTCTGCTGGTGTTCAACCGCGAACTGGGCGGCCACGCATCGGCCGCCACGCACTGGGATCAACTGATGCTGGACAACCAGCGTGGCGCGCGCCTGGCGACCGAGCACCTGATCGAACGCGGCCACCGGCGCATCGCGTTCTTTGGTGGCCATCACGACTCCAGCTCCTGCCGCCAGCGGCACGCCGGCTACAAGCAGGCGATGCGTGCCGCCAAACTTCCCATCGAAGCGTCGTGGCAAATCGAATCGGCGCCGACCCGGCTCGACGCCGCGCATCAGACGCAGGCGTTGTTTGCCGGCGACATCGTGCCCACCGCAGCGGTGTGCTACAACGATGCGGTCGCGCTTGGTCTGATGCTTGGCCTCTATCAGCGCGGACTTCGCCCAGGCAAGGATTTCGCATTGACCGGTTTTGACGACATTGCCGAAGCGGCCCTGGGCGTGCCACCGCTCACTACCTTGTCGACCGTGCCACGCGAACGCGGCCTGCAGGCCGCGCAGCTGATGCTGCACCGCCTGCACGAACCGAACACGCCCAATGGCCAAACTATCGCACCGGTAAATCTGGTCATCCGCGCCAGCAGCTGTCCGCCACCGCCTTAATTGATCTACCCGCTCTGCTCGACTCTCGCCACATCTCAACAAGGACTTTTCATGGCTCCCAACAACCCGACGTCTTCCGGCGCTCGCCAATCCAGTTATCCGATGGCGCTGGGCGTGCTCACCACGATCTTTTTCATGTGGGGCTTTCTGACCAGCCTCAACGACATCCTGATTCCGCATCTGAAGTCGATTTTCCAGCTGAACTATGCGCAGGCGATCCTGGTGCAGTTCACCTTTTTCGGCGCCTATTTTCTGATGGCGCTGCCGTCGGGCAAGCTGGTGTCGGCGCTGGGTTTCAAGAAAGGCATCGTCGCTGGCCTGGGCATTGCCGGCATCGGCGCACTGGGCTTCTGGCCGGCTGCCGCCATGCATTCGTATAACGCCTTTCTGGCCGCGTTGTTCGTGCTAGCCACGGGCATCACCGTGCTGCAAGTCGCCGCCAATCCGTATGTCGCCCTGCTCGGTCCGGAAAAAACCAGCTCCAGCCGACTGACCCTGGCGCAGGCGCTGAACTCGCTGGGCACTACGCTGGCCCCGCTGTTCGGCGGCCTGCTGATTCTTTCCAACGTGGTCAAAAGCCCGGATGACCTGGCCAAACTGGCGCCGGCCCAGCAGCTGGCCTATCAGGCGCAGCAGGCGCATGCGGTGCAGATGCCGTATGTGGGCCTGGCGATCGTGCTGTTTTTGCTGGCCGTATTTGTCTGGCTGTTCCGTCTGCCGGTGCTGACCGAAACCGCTGAAAAGCCGGGGACCGCCAAGCACACGCTGATGGAAGCGCTGCGTCACCCGCACGTTTTGTTTGGCGTGCTGGGCATCTTTTTCTACGTCGGTGCCGAGGTGTCGATCGGCAGCTTCCTGGTTAACTATCTGGCGATGCCCGAGATCGGCCACATGAGCGAACAGCAGGCCACGCACTACGTATCGCTTTACTGGGGCGGCGCGATGGTCGGCCGCTTTATCGGTTCGGCGCTGATGGCAAAAATTTCACCGCGCGCGTTGCTGTCGGTTTTTGCCGCCGTCAATACCTTGCTGGTGCTGACCACCATGATGACCAGCGGCGATATGGCCGTCTACAGCATCGTCGCCATTGGCTTGTTCAACTCGATCATGTTCCCGACCATTTTCTCGCTCGGTATCGAGCGGCTTGGGCCGCTGACCAGCAAGGCATCGAGCCTGCTGATCATGGCGATTGTGGGCGGCGCACTGATTCCCTACGTGCAGGGTGTGCTGGCCGATCACATGGGTCTGCAGCATGCGTTCTTCCTGCCGCTACTGTGCTACGTGTATATCCTGTTCTACGGCATCAGCGGCTCGAAGATCCGCACCATCAAGTAAAGCCACACATTGAGCGAGGCGCTTCGGCGCCTCGCTTTTTTTCGCTCTGCTTTTCTCCCTTTCAAAAATAAAGACCACCCTCATGCAACCCATTCTGTGTTTTGGCGAGGCGCTGATCGACTTTCATGCGCAGGGCAACGACGAACGCGGCTTCGCGCAGCAGTTCGTGCCGTTTGCCGGTGGCGCGCCGGCCAACGTGGCGGTCGCCGTCGCGCGGCTTGGCGGCGACGCACGCTTCGCCGGCATGCTGGGCAAGGATCGCTTCGGCGATTTTCTGCTCGATCGTCTGCAGCACGAAGGCGTCGGCACAAGCGATGTCGCGCGCACCGAGGCAGCAAACACCGCACTCGCTTTCGTCACCCACGACGCCAGCGGCGAGCGCAGTTTCAGCTTCTATCGGCCACCCTCGGCCGACCTGCTGTTCCGTGCGGAGCATTTTGGCAAGGATGCTTTCAACGACGTGGCGATCTTCCACGTCTGCTCAAACAGCCTGACCGATCCCGATCTGGCCGAAGCCACGTATGAAGGCATGCGCCGTGCGCACGAGGCCGGCGCGCTGGTCAGTTTCGACATGAATCTTCGCCCTGCCTTATGGCCGCGCGATGGCGATCCGCATCCGGCTTTGTGGAAGGCGCTGCTGCTCGCTGACGTGGTGAAGCTCAGCAAGGAGGAGTTTGCCTATATCGCCACCGACGGCGAAGAGGCGGCGCTTGATGCGCTATGGAAAGGCCGCGCGACCTTGCTGGTCGTGACCGATGGCCATCAACCCATGCGCTGGTTTCATCCCGACATGGACGGCGAACTGCCTTGCTACTCCGTGCCGATGGTCGACGCCACCGCCGCCGGCGATGCCTTTGTCGGCGGCCTGCTATACCAGTTCGCCACGCTGGATGGCCGCGGCGCCGAACGGCTGCAGCCGCTACTGAGTTCACTGCCGCAACTGCATGCGGTACTGCGCTATGCCGCCGCCTGCGGCGCCATAGCGGTCGGGCGCAAAGGCTCGTTCACCGCCATGCCCACCGATGCCGAAACCCAACATTTCATGGAGACCCACGCATGAATTCCGACAGCCAGAACAACACGCCCAATTTCCGCTCGGCAAAATTTCTGCGCGAACATATCGCCGATACGATGGCGTTCTACCATCCCCACGCGATCGATCCGGCCGGCGGCTTTTTCCAGTACTTCAAGGATGACGGCACGATTTACGATCGCAGCCACCGGCATCTGGTCAGCAGCACGCGCTTCGTTTTCAACTATGCGATGGCGTCGATGGAATTTGCCGATCAGACCGCGCTCGCCGCCGAATATCTCGAGGCGACCCGCCACGGCCTGCGCTACCTGCGCGACGTGCATCTCAACAAGGAAACCGGCGGTTACACGTGGACGATCCGCGACGGCCAGGCCGAGGACCGCACCAACCATGCGTATGGCGTGGCGTTCGTGCTGCTGGCGTATTCGACCGCACTGAAGGCCGGCATCAAGGAAGCCGCGACCTGGATGGATGAAACCTGGGCCCTGCTAGAAAAGAGGTACTGGGATGCCGAGCACGGACTGTATCGCGATGAGGCCGACGTCGACTGGCACTTCAGCAGCTATCGCGGCCAGAATGCCAACATGCACATGTGCGAGGCGATGCTTGCCGCGTATCAGGCCAGTGATGACGTGCGTTATCTCGAACGCGCGTACACGCTCGCCGATCACATGACGCGTCGCCAGGCCGCCAAGGCCGACGGGCTGGTGTGGGAACACTACGACAGCGAGTGGAACGTCGACTGGGATTACCACCGCGACAACCCGAAAGACCTGTTCCGCCCGTGGGGTTATCAGCCCGGCCATCAGACCGAATGGGCCAAACTTCTGATGATCATGGAGCCGCTGCTGCTCGAACGCGGCCGCGAGGAAAGCTGGCTGTTGCCGACCGCCAGGCATCTGTTCGACACCGCGTTGGCGCGTGCGTGGGATGAGACCAACGGCGGCATCGCCTACGGTTTTGCGCCGGACGGCAGCGTCTGCGACGGCGACAAATATTTCTGGGTGCAGGCCGAATCGCTGGCCGCGGCCGCGCTGCTGCATGCGCGCACCGGACTGCCGGCGTATGACGAATGGTACGGGAAGATCTGGGCCTATTCGTGGGAACATTTTGTCGATCACACCTACGGCGCGTGGTATCGCATTCTCACCGTCGACAACCAGAAGATGGATGACGAGAAAAGCCCGGCGGGCAAGACCGACTATCACACCATGGGCGCGTGCTACGAGCTGCTGCACATCTACACCTAGTTTCCGCTGAAGCTTTACGCGCCGCCGCTGCAGGAGCAACCGCTGTCCACCACCTGCGAACGTGTCCATGTCGAAACCATGCATGCGCTCCGCTCAATACGGAACCATGCATGTCCCGACTCATTCCGATCGCCGCGCTGCTCGCCCTCAGCTGCTGTGCCCTGGCTGCTGTTGCTCAGGATCATGTCACCGCGCCTTCGCCGGCAGGCAGCGTCAATCCGCTGATCGGCAGCCTCAACGGCGGCAACACGTTCCCCGGTGCCATGCTGCCGTTCGGCATGCTGCAGTGGAGTCCGGAAAACACCCGCGGCAAGCACACGCGCACCGCGGCACCGGGCGGTTATTTGTACAGCGCGCCGCGTATCCGCGGCTTCAGCCTCACGCATCTGTCCGGCACCGGTTGTGCGGGTGCCAACGGCGATGTGCCGTTCATGCCGATAACGACTGCCCTCACCCGCTCGCCGTCTGCCGACACCGATGACAGCCTCTATGCCAGCGATTTTCGGCATGCAGACGAACACGCCGAAGCGGGCTTTTATCAGGTCACGCTCGCCAACGGCGCTGACGTACAGCTGAGCGCGGCGATGCACAGCGGCATGGCGCGCTTTGCATTTCCGTCGGGCAAGCCGGCCAATCTGCTGATCCGCACGTCTGACTCCGAAGTGGGCAGCAGCGATGCTGAAGTGCGCGTGGATCGCGCCGCGCATCGCATCACCGGCTCGGTCACTAGCGGCAACTTCTGCGGCTATCTGGCCAAGGCCGATCTGCGCAGCTATTACACGCTGTATTTCGTCGCCGATTTCGATCAGCCATTCACGCAGATCGGCAGCTGGACGGATGGCGATGTGCATGCTGACCGCATCAAGGCCAAGGGCGGCACCGGCTATGCGGGCCGGGATTTTCCGCTGAACAAAGGCTCCGGCGCATGGGTCGGCTTCGCTTCGGGAAGCGACGTGCAGGCGCGCGTCGGCATCTCCTACGTTAGCCTCGACAACGCACGGAAAAATCTTGAGGCTGAAATTCCCGCAAGCACCACGCTCGCGCAGGTACGCCAGCGCGCGCACGATGCGTGGAACGCGTCGCTGGGCCGCATCGCCATCGACGGCGGCACACCCGATCAGCGCAGCACGTTCTACACCGCGCTGTATCACGTGATGATGCATCCGAATGTTTTCAGCGACGTCAACGGCGAGTACCGCGGCTTCGACCAGCAGACGCATCGGGTCGATGGCACGCAGCAGGCGCAGTACGCCAACTTCTCCGGCTGGGACATCTACCGCTCGCACCTGCAGCTGGTGACGTGGCTGCAGCCGCAGATTGGCAGCGACATCGCGCAGTCGCTGTACAACCAGGCGCGGCAGAATCACGGCGAGTGGGATCGCTGGACCCACAACGCCGGCGGCACGCACGTCATGAGCGGCGACCCTTCCGCGCCCGCATTGGCCGACATCCTCGCCTTTGGCGGCCACGATTTCGATATCAAAGCTGCCTATCAATCGCTGGTCATAGCCGCCACCGTTCCGACTGCCAACGACCTCAGCGATGACGGCTGCAATGTTGAATGCGTCGGCCAGCGTCCGTCGCTGGACCAGTGGCTGAAGCTGCATTACATCGCCACGCAGTCGCACGCCTGGGGCGGCGCCGGCGAAACGCTGGAAGACGCCAGCGCGGATTTTGCACTTTCCGAGCTGGCCGGGCGCGTGGGTGACGGCAGCGGTCAGACACAATTCCTGACCCGCGCAGGTTATTGGCGCAACCTGTTTAATCCGCACGCCACGCCACAGGGCGGCTATATCCAGAACCGTAACGCCGATGGCAGCTGGCCGGCGTTTACGCCCGCCACCGACGACGGCTTCGTTGAAGCGACCGCGTCGGTCTATCTGTGGATGGTGCCGTTCGATGTGCAAGGCCTGTTCGATACCCTGGGCGGCCGCGCCAAGGCGACCGCGCGACTCGATGCATTCTTCCACGACAAGAACGGCGGCTGGGCGCTCACCAATGCCGGCCCGCTGCATCCAGAACTCAACAACGAGCCTTCGGTATCGATGCCGTGGCTGTACGACTTTGCCGCGCAGCCCTGGAAAACGCAGCAGGCCGTGCGCATCGTGATCGACTCGATCTGGAAGAACACGCCGGACGGCATTCCCGGCAACGACGATCTCGGCGAAATGTCCTCGTGGTACGTCTGGGCCGCGCTGGGCATGTATCCGGAAATACCGGGCCGGGCTGAACTGGTGCTGGGCAGTCCGCTGTTTCCGCGTGCCGTCGTGCAAGGCTCTGGCGGCAAGGTGACGATTGATGCACCGGGCGCGTCCTCCGGAATGCTCTACGTCAGGGCCCTGCGTCTGGACGGCCAAACCTTCGACAAGCCGTGGCTGACATCGGCCCTTGTCGAGCACGGCGGTGCGTTGCGTTATACGCTGTCGGCGACGCCGGTGACGTCATGGGCCAGCAAGCCCGCCGATGCGCCGCCATCGTTTCCACCACCCCACACCTGATGATCCCCCGCTGCCGCCAGCCGGTAGCGCATCACCTTCCGGAATTGATTGATGAAGTCCACGACTGCGCTGTACCTCGCCGCCTTGCTGCTGCCGCTCGCCGCACACGCGGCAAACAGTCCCGCCGCCACGTTTGACCCGCAGCAGAGTTTTGCGCCCTACGCTTATCCGCAGCCGGCCAACGCGTTTCGCTCGGCCAGCGGTATGCCGGGCCCGCTGTTCTGGCAGAACCGCGCGGACTACGCGATTAAGGCCACGCTCGATCCGGTCAGCCGCAAACTCACCGGCAGCGAAGTCGTTACCTATACCAACCACAGCCCCGAAGCACTCGACGTACTTTGGCTGCAGGTGGAACAGAACCGCTATCGCAAGGATGCACGCGGCGCCTTCAGCCAAAAATTTCCCAACGAGTTCACCGATGGCGAACACATCGAGTCGGTGCAGGTCGAAGACGGTGTCGGCAAGCTGCAGAACGCGACATGGACGATCTCCGATACGCGCATGCAGGTGCATCTGCCAGTCGCGCTGAAAGCCAAGGATGGCCAGCTCAAGTTGCACATCCGCTGGAGCTATACCGTGCCCGGCGAATTCGGCGGCCGTACCGATTTCAACCCGAGCAAGAACGGCGACATCTTCGAGATGGCGCAGTGGTATCCGCGCCTGTGCGTCTATGACGACCTGCGCGGATGGGATACCGCGCCGTATCTCAATAGCGAGTTTTATCTGGAATACGGTGATTTCGACTATTCGATCACCGTGCCGTGGGACATGATCGTCACAGGCTCCGGCGAACTGCTGAATCCGACCGAGGTGCTTACCTCGACCGAACTGCAGCGACTGGACCAGGCACGCCATAGCGATGCCACGGTGATGATACGCACCGCCGACGAAGTCGCGCAGCCGTCCAGCCGTCCAAAACAAAGTGGCGTACTGACTTGGCATTTCCACATGCAGAACAGTCGCGACGTGGCGTTTGGTGCATCGAAGGCCTACGTATGGGACGCGGCGCGCATCAACCTGCCTGCCGGAAAAACCGCGCTGGCGATGTCGCTGTATCCGGTCGAGAGCGCGGGTAGCAACGCCTGGAACCGCGCGACCGAATATTTGAAAGCCTCCACCGAATATTTTTCGGCGCAGTGGTATCCCTATCCGTGGCCGGTGGCGGTCAACGAGGCCGGCACCGCCGGTGGCATGGAATATCCAGGCATCACTTTTGACGACAAAGACACAAAGGGCAGCGACCTGCATGCGCTGATCGCGCACGAGATCGGCCACAGCTGGTTCCCGATGATCGTTGGCAGCAACGAACGCCGCGATGCATGGATGGACGAAGGCTTCAACACCTTCATCGACGTCTACGAATCCGACCATTTCAACCACGGCGAATTCGCGCCCAAGCGCGATGGCGAGTACGCGCCCGGCAAGGGCACACCGGCCGACCAGATGGCTGCCGTGCTGGCCGACACGGATGCGCCGCCGCTGCTGATCGGCGCCGATATGGTGCCGGAGAAATACCGCCACCCGATCACCTATTTCAAGGGTGCCTTCGGCCTCACGTTGTTGCGCGAACAAATCATCGGACCGGAGCGCTTCGATCCGGCATTCCGCCGCTACATCGCCACCTGGGCCTACAAGCATCCCAGCCCGTCGGATTTTTTCCGCTTTATGGAAAGCGAAACCGGTGAGGATCTGGGCTGGTTCTGGAACGCCTGGTACCAGCACAACTGGCAGCTCGATCTGGCCGTGCAAAAAGCTGTCTATACCGATGGCGATTTCCGCAAGGGTCTCGACGTCACCGTCGCCAGCCTCGATCAACTTGTGCTGCCGGCAACGCTCGAAGTGGTCTACGACGACGGCAGCAAGCAGGACGTGCGTATTCCCTGGGAGACCTGGCAACAACACCGCACTTACGCCATCCATGTCGACGGTACGCGCGCGGTGAAATCCGTCACGCTCGACCCCGATCACGTGCTGCCGGATCATAACCGGGCCAACGACAGCCTTCTGATGAAATAAGTCGTTGGCCGCACTTTTTCTCGTCCTCCTCCTGGGCTTGGCCGCCGGTTGCCTCAGCGGCGTTATCGGCACTGGCTCGTCGGTGATCTTGCTGCCTGTGCTTATCTGGCAGTACGGGCCCAAGCAGGCTGTTCCCATCATGGCGGTGGCGGCGGTCATCGCCAACGTCGGCCGTGTGGCGGCCTGGTGGAAGGTCATCGACTGGAAAGCCGTGGCGGCCTACACCATCCCCGGCATGCCGGCGGCGGCACTGGGCGCGCGCACGTTGCTGGCACTTCCGGTCAGCGTGGTAGATGCCGCGCTTGGCGTTTTCTTTCTTTGCATGATTGGCCTGCGTCGCCTGCGTGCCAAAAGAGCTTTTCATATCCCCTGGTGGGGACTCTCGCTAGCGGGAGCCGGCGTGGGATTTCTGACTGGCGTGGTGCTATCGACAGGTCCCTTGAGCGTGCCGGTGTTCATTTCGTATGGGCTGTCGGGTGGAGCGTTTCTCGGCACCGAGGCGGCCAGCTCACTGGCGCTCTATATCAGCAAGGTAATTACTTTCCGCCAGTTTGGCGCGTTGCCTGTCACCGCGCTTTTGCAAGGCGTGATCATCGGCGCGTCGTTGATGTTGGGTGCTTTTGCCGGCAAGGCCGTTGTGCTGCGCATGCCGCCGCACCGGTTTGATTATTTGCTTGATGCGCTGATGTTGTGTTCAGGCGTGGCGCTTATATGGACTGCCATCACGGCGCACTCCTGAATTCATGCAACGAAGCCTGTGATGACCGCGAAGGCGTCCATGCCGTGACGCAATATTTTCGTCGATTGATGCTTCGATAATCAGCGTCATGCGCAAAGTTCATTTCAGCGGTTTTTACATACGCTAATGTCTCTGATTTTTTTGCAGCGCAACATTGAATTCGACTTAAAAATCACGAGCCTTATTTAAAAGTACTACAAATACCTCATGGACTTTTGCATTCGATTTAGCAACACTCGGTTGTGAACATTTTTGCGCAATGAAATGCGTTGCCAAGTTTTAAGCGAATCGTGTTGGAAGCAATGTATGAGTAACGATTGCGCCGAGAACTACTGCAGCTACCGTGCAAATGTGTGTCTCGCAAGCGACTCTCGTCTCTACTCATTGAAGGTTGGACAACTCATGTTGAAAAGCACAACCACACACGCTGGCAATACCTCGCTCATCGGCACACTGACCTTCGCGATCACGGTTGGTTTGGCCCTTGCCGGCTGCACGAACACCGGCGCGCCTGCGGCGGGTTCCGCAGAGTCGGCCGACACCCAGCAGACGGTCAAGGCGTCAAACGGCCCGACCTGCGCGCTGTCGGACTATCAGGGGCCCAAACTCGATCTGAAGGTTGCCGTGGTCGGCTTCTCGCAGTCGGAGAAGGAAGACAATCCGTTCCGCATTGCCGAAACCAAGTCGATTACCGACGAGGCGGCCAAGATCGGCGTGAAGCGCTTTATCAAGACCAACGCGCAGTCGACGCTATCCAAGCAGATCTCCGACATCCAGGATCTGATCTCGCAGGGCGCGCAGGTTCTCATCGTGGCGCCGCTCAACTCCGACGGGTTCGGGCCGGCGCTCGCCGCCGCCCGCGCGAAGAACATTCCGGTCATCACCATCGATCGTCAGTTGAACGCCACCGCATGCAAGGACTATGTCTCGTTCCTCGGATCGGACTTCGCCGAACAAGGCAAGCGGGCAGCTGACCAGCTCATTGCCGGCACCGGCGGCAAGGGCAATGTCGGCATCCTGCTGGGCACCTCCGGTAACGGCGTGACCACGGGTCGCACGAAGGGCTTCGTCGACGAAATGGCCGCGAAGGCACCGGCGATCAAGATCGTGGCGCAGCAAACCGGCAACTTCGACCGCTCGACCGCGCAATCAGTGACCGAGCAGCTGCTGCAGGCGCATCCGGACATTTCGGTCATCTACGCCGAGAACGATGAAATGGGTCTCGGCGCACAGGCGGCGATCATTGCCGCCGGCAAGAGCCCGGGCAAGGACATCCAGATCTATTCCGTCGACGGAACCAAAAATGCCGTCTCGCAGATTGCCGCCGGCGCCTACAACGGCGTGATCGAATCCAATCCGCGTTTCGGACCGCTCGCTTTTTCCACGCTCAAGACGTTCCTTTCCGGATCTCCGGTAAGCCAGAACATCGTCATTGACGACACGCAATACGACTCATCGAACGCGGCCCAGAAAGTGAATTCGGCATTCTGAAAACCACGCATGACATCAGCGGCCGCACTTCCATCTGAGACCAGATGGAAGCGGTCGCCGATGTCACTCGGCCCGCGCTTTGGATTGAGTGAATGCGCAGAGAGGCAAGCACAGTGACAAATGAGCCAACGACCGCTGCGCCGCCCACCAGCGCAGTCAAGGCGCCGGTGCTCGAGGCACGCGGCGTAACGAAACATTTTTCCGGTGTCACCGCACTGCGCTCCGTCGACTTTGCGGTGCAGCCCGGCGAAAGCCTTGCCCTGATGGGCGAGAACGGCGCCGGCAAATCCACGCTGATCAAGGTGCTGACCGGCGTTTACCAGCCGGACGGAGGCGAGCTGCTGCTCGGCGGAGCAGTCGCAAAATTCGCCCGCCCGCTCGATGCCCAGCGCGCCGGCGTGTCGACCATCTATCAGGAAGTGAACCTGATTCCGCTGATGTCGGTCGCGCAGAATATTTTTCTCGGCCGCGAACCACGCAATCGCTTAGGACTTATCGACTTCACCAAGATGGTTGCCGACGCACGCGCGCTGCTCGACGTCTACGGCATCGACGTGGATGTGCGCAAGCCGCTGCGCAGCCTTGCGCTCGGCATCCAGCAGATGGTGGCACTGGCCCGATCCGTGAGCATCAACGCGCGCATCGTGATCATGGACGAACCGACCTCGTCGCTCGAAGCGCGCGAAGTCGAGACGCTGTTCTCGGTCGTCTCGCTGCTGCGCGAGCAGGGCATCGCGATCGTCTATGTCAGCCACCGAATGGACGAGATCTATCGCGTCGCCGAACGCGTTGTGGTGTTGCGCGATGGCGCCGTCGTGCACGTCGGCGAACTGGCCGGCTTGTCGCGCGTCGAACTCGTTTCGCTGATGCTCGGCCGCTCGGTCGACAAAGTAAAAGGCAGCGGCAGCACCGCGTTCAGCGCGAACAACGCGAGCACGGCGCCGCCGGTTCTGGTGGCGGAGGATCTCAGTCGCCGGCACCAGATCGACGGCGTGGCGCTGCATATCCGCCCGGGCGAGGTCGTTGGACTGGGTGGCCTGCTCGGGTCAGGACGATCTGAAACGCTCAAGGCGATCGCCGGCGTGATGCAGCTCGACCGCGGCCAGGTGACCGTGGACGGCAAAGCCGTACGCAGCGGATCGGTGCCGGCCGCAATCCGGGCCGGCATCGTCATGCTTCCGGAAGACCGTAAGGTTGAGGGCATCGTGCCGAACCTCTCCGTTCGCGACAATATCGTTCTGGCGGCTCTTCCGCGCCTGTCGCGCGCCGGGTTTTCTTCGCGCAAAAATCAGGATGCGGTGGTCGATGTCTTCATGAAGCGGCTGCATATCAAGGCCTCCTCACCCGACCAGATCGTGTCGGAGCTCTCCGGCGGCAACCAGCAAAAAGTGATGATCGCGCGCTGGCTTGCCATGAGTCCGAAGGTGCTGCTGATGGACGAACCGACCCGCGGCATCGACGTAGGCGCGAAAGCCGAGGTGCAGGCGCTTATCGACGAACTGGCGCGCGAAGGGCTCGCGATCGTGCTGGTTTCCTCCGAGGTTGAAGAAGTCGTCGAGGGCTCGGCCCGCGTGATTGTTCTGCGCGAGGGATCGATTGAAACCGAACTGCTCGGCGACGATGTCGATGCGAAGCACCTGCTTGCCGCGCTGGCAGGAGTGGACGAATGAACGCACAGACCATCAGCATGGCTCGACCGAGGCGCGGCGCCCTGCTCGGCATGCTGCAAAATTACGGCGTCTATCTCGCGATCGCTGTGCTGCTTCTCTACAACCTCTTCTTCACGCCGAACTTTTTCAATATCGAAAACTTCCGCACCCAGTTCGTGCAGGTGGTTCCCGTGCTGGTGGTTGCGCTCGGCATGGCGCTCGTTATCGGCACCGAAGGCATTGATCTTTCCGTCGGCGGCGTGATGGCGCTCGCTGCGGCCGTGATGCCGCTGTATATCGGCTACGGACTTTTTCCCGTGGTGGTGATCGCCATCGTGGTCGGCGCGGTCGTTGGCGTGATCAACGGCTCGATGGTGGCCTTCATCGGCGTCCAGCCGATCGTGGCGACGCTCTCGCTCATGGTCGCCGGGCGTGGTGTCGCCTTGCTGATCGCCCATGAACAGATGGTGTCGATCATGGACCCGAACATCCTGGCAGTGGGACGCGGATCGGTGGCCGGCGTTCCCTACAGCGTGATCATCGCCGTGCTCGCCGTTCTGCTGGTGGCGGTGCTGGTGAATCGCACCACCTTCGGCAAGCAGCTGATCGCGATCGGCGGAAGCCGACGAGCGGCGGAGCTGTCCGGACTGCCGGTGAAGCGCATTCTGCTCATCGTCTACATTCTCTGCGCGGCCCTCGCCGCGATCGCCGGCATCGTCGGCACCGCGCGCCTTGGTGCGTCCGTGCCGTCGACGCTGGGCAACCTGATCGAGCTATCCGCCATCACCGCCGTCGTCGTTGGCGGAACGCCGCTGACCGGTGGCCAAGTGAAAGTCATCGGTACGGTCGCCGGCGCCCTGCTGCTGCAGTTCATCAGCGCCACGTTGAACCAGCACAACGTGCCGGATGCCTATTCGCAAATCACCCAGGCCGTGATCATTCTTTTCGCTGTCTATATTCAACGCGGGAGGCTGGCCGTCCGATGAGCCTCGCAATCGAACAAGGCGTCAAACCCACCGCCGCCGACAGCCAGGCGCGCAAGGAACGTATCGCCGCCGCACTGCAGAGCTATGGCGCGGCCGTGGCGCTGGTCATTCTTCTCATCGTCGGCAGCTTCGCCTTCCCGACCTTTCTGAGCTTTGGCAACTTCAGCAATATTCTGACGCAGTCCTCTTTTCCCCTGATCGTGGCCGTCGGCATGACCTTCGTCATTCTCACGGGCGGCATCGATCTTTCGGTGGGATCGGTGTTTGCCCTGGGCGGCGTGCTCGCGGCCGAGGGTTCGAGCTTCGGCGTGGTGGGCGCCATCGCTTTTCCGCTGGTTGTCTGCGGCGTGATCGGGCTGCTTCAGGGCCTGCTGGTGGCATACGCAAAAATGGCGTCGTTCATCGTGACGCTCGCCGGGCTGCTGGCCGTGCGCGGCCTGGTGCTTGCCATCACGGCGGGCGGCGCCACGACGCCGTTGATCAAGAACCTGACGTTCACAGCCATCGGCCAGAACGGGATATTCGGCATCCACTGGACGGTGATCATTGCCGTGCTCGCCGTAATTCTCGGCACGGTAGCCCTCACGCGAACGCGGGCCGGCCAGTCGATCTTCGCCATCGGCGGGTCAGAAAGTGCATCGACGTTCATGGGGCTGCCGGTTGCTCGGGTCAAGCTCAGCGTTTACGTGGTGAGCGGACTATGCGCCGGGCTGGCCGGTGCATTGAACGCCGGCTATTCGTCCTCGGGTGTGCCGACGGTCGGGGTGGGTCTCGAACTCAGCGCGATTTCCGCCGTGGTCATCGGCGGGACGCTGCTTGTCGGTGGACGCGGCAGCCTGGCCGGAACGCTGGCCGGAGTGCTGCTGCTCAGCGTGATCCAGAACATGATCAATCAGGTCGGCTCGCTCAACTCGTCCGTGCAGGCCGTGGTTTCCGGGGTGTTCCTGGCGATCGTTGTTATCATTCAGACCGTGCTTTCAAGGTCCCAGCGGCTTTAGATCAGACTCAATCGCGCATGGCCCGATGCGAATGGCTGGCTGTTCGTTGACCAGCACGCGCCTGCAAACTGCATAAAAAAACCCGCCAAGAGGCGGGTTTTTTTTATGCAGCTCACGTCATCCGACAAAATCAGAATGGAATGTCGTCATCGTCGAAGCTGCTGTTACCGGCCGGCGCCGATGGCGCAGGTGCGCGCTGGCCGTAGTCGTCGCCGCCGCGCGACGGCGCACCACCACCGCTGCGCTGACCGCCCGAACTCTGCGGACGCTCGCGCTGACCGCCGCCGCCCGCACCACCGCCACCACCTTCCATACCGCCGAGCATCTGCATTTCGCTGGCGATGACGTCGGTGCTGTAACGCTCGACGCCGGCCTTATCGGTGTATTTGTCGGTACGCAGCGAGCCTTCGATATAAACCTGACGGCCCTTCTTCAGATAATCACCGGCAATTTCAGCCAGGCGGCCGAAGAGTTTTACCCGGTGCCACTCGGTGCGCTCCTGCTTTTCGCCGGACTGCTTGTCGGTCCACGACTCGGAGGTGGCGATATTGATGGTGGTGATCGCCGTACCGCTGCCGGTGTGGCGCATTTCCGGATCTCCACCGAGATTGCCGACCAGGATGACCTTGTTGACGCCACGTGCCATATCACTCACCTCGCTGTGCGGGGCCGACGCCTTAGCCTCGACCGCTGTCAATGGGAGCCGCACGCGTGACTTCTTCGCGCCCGGCGGCCTCCCATCATAGCGGGCCGCGCCCGATTTCAACATTCAGTCTGACCCGGCGGCGCATCCATTCGGGACAGGGCCACGTAACTACCTGCCGTGACTCTTCACCACCGGCGACCGTGCCCGCTGGCGGCAAACCCCACCGCTACGGGAGAAACCCCCTTGACGATGCCGCTCCACCGCCGCGCTTGTGCGCTTGGCCTGACGCTCAGCCTGGTCAGTTCCGCAACCGCGGCCGCCGCGGCGCTTACCTCACCTGACGCCGTCCGCTACGTCGAAGGCAGGGCGACGACCCAGGGCGGCGACTTCATCTACACCGAGGCGCACTGGATTTATGGCGACGGCGCGCAGCAGTCGCGCCTGGTGCTGTACCGCTGCCCGGACGGCAAGCCATTTGCGCGCAAGGCCATCCACGCCGACGGCAACGCGCAGGCCCCCGACTTTGAGCTGGATGACGCCCAGAGCGGCTATCGCGAAGGCGTTCGCACCGACGGCGGCAAGCGCGTGGTTTTTGTTCGGACTAGCAAAAATGCCGCCGAGCGCACCGCGACGCTGGATACGTCCCCGATGCCGGTTATCGACGCGGGTTTCGATGCCTATATCCGCAGCCACTGGGACGCGCTGAACAAAGGCAGCGACTCCATCCCCTTCCTGGTGCCGAGCCGGCTTGGCACGCTGAGGTTCACGGTCAAAAGTGAGGGCGGCACCCGCATTGAGGGCCACGATGCGCGCAAGTTCCAGCTAGGGTTGGACAGCCTCATCGGCTTTGCCCTACCGCATCTCGATGTCGCTTACGATACCAAAACACACGAACTACTGAGCTTCAGCGGCATCGCCAACATCCGCAGCAGCACGGGAAGAAACGTCAGCGCAAAAATTCTGTTCGACCCATCCAGAAACAGGGATGTAAGCCGTGCAGATCTCGATGCCGCCATGAAGGCGCCGCTGGATGGGCAGTGCAATATTCCCTGACCAAGCCGGCAAACAAGCTCCGACGGAACACCACCCAATGAAGAAGGGGCGCGATGCCCAAGCATCGCGCCCTTTGTATTACATCTGACACCGCACGACCGGCGGCGAGTCAGGCGTTGAAGCGCGTCAGCTCCAGCTGTCGTCACCGCCGCCATCGAACGAGTCGCCACCGCCGCCACCACCGTTGTCGTCCCAGCTGTCGTCGCTATTGTTGTTGCCCGCGTCGAACGGCTGATTACGCAGCTGGTCGTAGGCCTGATCCTGCGGATTTTCCACGTTGTTGCCGCCGAACTGAGAATCGCCCTGCTGCATATCCTCGCGCCGCTCGTGATTTTCGTAGGCCTCGACCGCAGCCGCACCCAGCACACCGCCAGCAAGTCCGCCAAGTATGCTGCCGCCGATACCTGAGCCTCCTTGCGGCGCCTGCGAATAACCCGGCGGCGCATACGGTCCGTTGCCGTAGGGATTCTGCGGACCGGGTGCACCGTAACCCTGGTTGCCGTAGCTCTGGTTGCTATTGACCATCCCCTGCTGACGGCGGCGGAACCAGCCAAACAGCAGCACCACGACAATGCCGCCAATCACCCAGGGCCAGATGCTGCCGCTTGAGCGCGGTTCTGCCACAGGCTGCTCGGCCACGACGGTGGCCGGCGCTTCGCTCGTGGTTGCCGCTGGACGCCGCACGCCGGCCGATGGCGCCAGCGCCTGATTCAACTCGGACTGAAAATGCTCGAAGCGCGCGGGGTTTGTGAAGCTGATCTTCGGATCAAGCGTCTTGGCCTGACTGGCCTCTTTCTGCGCGTCACCAATATTGCCCTCATGGGCGAGTACCTGCGCCAGCATGTAGTGCGCCTTGGCGCTCTCTGGATGCTCGACGATCGCCTGACGCAAATCCTGCTCCGCCAGCGTGTAATTACCCTGCTGGATCGCGGCCTGAACTTCCTTCGGCCCGTCTGCAGCGAAAGCCGGCGCACTGACCAGCAGCAATAACCCGATCAACCAAAACTTTTTCACGTAGCTCTCCAATAGCGCACCTGGTGCGGCCGACAATACACAGATCAGGTCACCGACATCCTTCTGCAAGGGCCACGGCGCATGTGATTATTGGATGCCGCCGCTCTGCTCAAGTTCCATCGTACAGGCATTCCGTGTAATGCCCGGTGCGCAAACGACGCAGTGCTTCTTGTCGATCGCATGTACGTTGCAGGCGCAGAGCGCCATGCCCGCATACGCTGTGAAGAACAAGTTCGACGCACGGTGCCACGGCTCGTAACGCCGCCGACCCGCTGGAAGACACCGCTGCAGAACAGCGCTACGGCGATCTTCCAGCCAGTCGATCACCGCAGGGCTACGTTAATCAATAGCGATAGTAATAGTGCGGGTGGTAGTAATAGCCACCGCGTGGCGGCGCGATGATGCAACCCGAGAGCGCAGCAATCATCGTCAGTGTAACAATCGTCAACAGCAGCTTTTTCATGAGGCGTTCCTTCTCGATGGGTCATGGGAAGAAAACGAGTCGCGGTGCATGCTGTTGACCTGTTCCCGCTCGACGGGTGACCACCGGTTCATCAACCCATCGGCAACCTGACTGGGCGCTGCGCAGTTAACGCCTCGTACAGCCCAATGCATTGTTCACCACCTAGAGATCCTGATCGCGCCCATAAGACAATCGCAGCGTCGCGAACAAAAAAACGCCGGCTCCAGGCCGGCGTTTTTGTTTTACTGCTTGGTGTTTAGAAGCGAATTACCGGCCGATTTCACGTAGCGGCTTGCCCGCCATCAGCTTGGTTTCGATCTGCTCCAGCGAGACGCCCTTGGTCTCGGGGACGAGCCAAAAAGTGAGAACGATGAAGATCGCGTTGAGCGCGGCGTAAAGCCAGAACGTGTTGGCGTTGCCGATGCCGTTAAGCAGGCTGAGAAAGGTCAGGCCGACGATATAGTTGCCGACCCAGTTGGTGAAGGTGGATGCGCCAATGCCAAAATCGCGGCCCTTCAGCGGCTGCACTTCCGAGCACAGCGTCCAGATCAGCGGGCCTGCCGACATCGCAAAGCCGACGATGAAGATCAGCAGCATGCCGACGGTAAAGTACTGCTCGCCCTTGCCGTTGATGCCCATATGCATCATCGCGCCAACCACGCCCAAGCCAAGCGCCATCACCACAAAGCCTGCGTAGAGCATCGGCTTGCGGCCGAGACGGTCGACAAAGCCGATCGCAATGAAGGTAGCCAGCACGTTGGTGAGGCCGACGATGGCGGTAAACCACAGCTGTGCGTGGGTGTCGTAACCCATCGTCTGGAAGATCTTCGGCGCGTAGTACATCACGACGTTCATGCCGGTGAACTGCTGCATCAGCTGCAGCAGTACACCCAAGCCAACCGAGCGACGGAAATTCTTGTTCTGCTGAAACAGATGCCAGCCGAGCTGCGGCTGCTTCAGCTGCTCCTCGATGTCGGCGATCTCATGGTTGACGATCCCGTCGTCACCGCGCAAACGCTTGAGCACCTTGATGGCGTCAGGCTTGCGACCGCGCATCATCAGCCAGCGCGGGCTGTCCGGCAGAAAGAACACGCCAACCAGAAACAACAAGCCGGGAATGGCAATAACGCCGAGCATCCAGCGCCAGGCGCCTGCGGCGCTGAAAGCCAGATCGGAAAGAAACGCCACTAGGATGCCGGTGGTGATCATCAGCTGATAAAGCGAAATCATTGAACCGCGAATTTTCTCTGGCGCCACTTCGGCCAGATACAGCGGTGCGGTAAAGGTCGCGATACCAATGGCCAGGCCCAGCACAACGCGCGCCAGAATCAGCGTGATCGGCGACCAGGCAAACGCGCACAGCAGCGAGCCGAGCACGAACAACACCGCACCGGCGATGAGCGATTTTTTCCGGCCCAGCGCCGAGGACATCCAGGCGGCGCCGAGTGCACCGATGGCGGCGCCGAGCATCATGGCGCTGACGATCCACTCGATGGTGTGGTCGTTGATATTGAAGTCTTTCTGGATGAACTGGGTGGCGCCGGAAATCACGCCGATGTCGAGACCGAACATCAATCCGGCGAGCGCGGCCAGGACGCAGGTGAAAATGACCGTCGTTCGAGCGACGGCTTGCGGTGACTCGGAAGTATTCATGGTTTTATTCCTGAAGAGGAAAGCGGATGGGGACGCAAGATCGGATGGCCGCAAAGCGCATCATCCGGCGTCATCCGTCACGATTCGGTGTACCGGCAAAGCGCGACTCGCGCAGGCCGGTGACGCCGACGTCGTAGGCGAAGAGATAACCGGCCTGGGGGTCGGCGGCGAGTTGTTCGGGCGTGAGGTCTTCGCTGGCGCTGGTAACGAAGAGCGTGTTGAGCGTGGCCCCGCCGAACGCCGGCTTGGTCGTCTGCGTGGCCGGCAGTGCTATGACGCGATCTTCGGTTCCATCAGCCAGGTAGCGCACCACGCGACCCATGCCCCACTGCGCGTTCCACAGCGCGCCGTCGGCATCGACGGTGGAGCCATCGGGTACGCCGCTCATGCCGGTGAGGTCGACGAACAGGCGGGGCTGGCCCAGCGTGTCGCCGTAATCGCAGCAGTAGATCTTGCGCGTCGGCGAGTCGCAGAAGTACATGCGATCGCCGGCAGGGCTGAAGGCGATGCTGTTGCTGATCGCCACGTCCGGCAGCGGCAGCCGCTCCAGGCTCAGATCGCGGTTGAGCCGATAGAAGCCGCCGACGGCCTGCTTGTCGCCGTACTCCGGCTCGTGCAGCGTGCCAAACACGAAGCGACCCTGCCGATCGCAGACGCCGTCGTTGCTGCGCGTCGGCAGATGTTTTTCTACCGCGTGCAGCTCGATGAGTTCACCTGTGTCGGGATGAAAAAACGCCAGCCGCGAGGCCAGCGCCAGCAGCAGCCAACCGTCCGCTTCGCAGAGGGCGAACGAAGCAAGACGCTCGGGCATATCCCAATGCAGCACGCGGCCATCGTCAGGATGCAGGCGCCACAGCTTGCGTCCGCCGATATCGGTCCACCAAACCGCTTGCAGGCGGTCGTCCCACAGCACGCCTTCGCCCAGCTCGTGCGGCACGGCGTGCACAACGGTCGGCGATGCGCTCATACCCAGCCTCCGTCGACAATGAAATCCTGGCCGGTGCACATGCGGCTGTCGTCGGCCGCGAGAAACAGCGCCGCGCGCGCCACATCGGAAGGTTCCAGATGTCCGGGCAGGCACTGGCCGCGCTTGATCGAGGCTTCGCCCTCGGCATCGAGCCACAGCGTGCGCTGCTTCTCGGTGATAACCCAGCCGGGCACCAGGCAGTTGATGCGGATGTGCTGCGCGCCGAGCTCGCGCGCCATCCCGTTGACGAAGCCGCGCACGCCGGCCTTGGCCATCGCATACAGCGGGAAGGCGCCATTTTTCCTGATCCAGCTGATGGAACCCATGCAGATGATCGAGCCACCGCCCAGCCGCTGCATATCCGCCATCACCGCCTTGGTCACAAACACCTGATGCCGCAGATTGACGGCAATATTGCGCTCGAAGAACACCTCATCCACGTCGTCCAGGGCATGACGGCGGTCATTCGCCGCGTTGTTGATGAGCACCGAGAACGGACCCACTGCCGTACGCAGGGTGTCGATGCTCTGCGCCAGCGCATCGAGGTCGCTGATATCGCCATGCTGGAACACCGGCGTGTGCCTCACGTCTGCAAGCGATTCGATCAGCGCGACCGCCGATGCGTCGTCGATATCGATAAAGCCGACGCGCGCGCCCTGCCGCGCAAAATGCTCGACGAAAGAAGCACCGATGCCGCTGGCGCCACCGGTGATGAGCACGCTGCGATCGGCAAGGCTGGGATAGTTGGCAAAACGTGCCGTCATGATCGGTTGTCCATAAAACGAAGAGGTCGTACGGCGCCAGCGATGCTCACCACTCAGCCACGCTGCCGTCAGCGTGCCGCCAGATCGGATTGCGCCAGCGGTGCCCGACTTCGGCGCGCTCGATCACATAGGCCTCGTTCACTTCGATACCGAGGCCGGGACCGTCGGGAATGGTCACGTAGCCGTCCTCATAGGCAAACACGCTGCGATCCACCACGTAGTCGAGCAGGTCGTTGGCTTGGTTGTAATGGATGCCCAGGCTCTGCTCCTGGATAAACGCGTTGTGGCATACGGCATCGAGCTGCAGGTTGGCAGCCAGCGCGATCGGACCGAGCGGACAATGCAGTGCGAGCGCGACGTCGTAGGCTTCAGCCATGGCCGCGATCTTGCGCGTTTCGGTAATGCCGCCGGCGTGCGACGGATCGGGCTGAATGATGTCGACGCCGCCACGCTCCAGCACGCGCTTGAAATCCCAGCGCGAATAAAGCCGCTCGCCCAGCGCAATCGGCGCCGGCGAAATGGCGGCCAGTTCGGGGATGCATTCGAGGTATTCCGACAGCACCGGCTCCTCGATAAACATCAGTTTGTACGGCGCCAGCTCGCGCATCAGCACCTTGGCCATCGGCTTGTGCACGCGGCCGTGGAAGTCGACGCCCAGGCCGATGTTCGGGCCGACCGCATCGCGCACCGCCTGGACGTTGGCCAGCACCTTGTCGACCTTGTCGTGCGAGTCGATGTACTGCATCTCCTCGGTGCCATTCATTTTGACCGCGGTAAAGCCGCGGCCCACCGCATCGCTGGCGGCGCGCGCGGTGTCGGCCGGGCGATCGCCGCCGATCCACGAATACACGCGGATGCGGTCGCGCACCGGGCCACCCAGCAAGGTATGCACCGGCACGCCGAGATGCTTGCCCTTGATGTCCCACAGCGCCTGGTCGATGCCGGCGATCGCGCTCATCAGGATCGGGCCGCCGCGATAAAAGCCGCCGCGGTACATCACGCTCCAAAGATCCTCGATGCGACCCGGGTCCTTGCCAATCAGATAGTCCGACAATTCCTCAACCGCAGCGGCCACGGTCTGTGCACGACCCTCAAGCACCGGCTCGCCCCAGCCAACGATGCCGCTGTCGGTTTCGATTTTCAGAAACAGCCAGCGCGGTGGCACGAGGTAGGTTTTCAGGCCGGTGATTTTCATGCCGCCTGTTCCTTCGCCTCGGCCCAGGCCCGCGCAAACTTCTTCGCTCGTTCGCCGGTTTCCGCCGCGCTGCGGCCGGGCGCATACAGCGCCGACCCGATGCCGAAGCCGCGTACGCCGGCAGCGATATACGGCGCCATGTTTTCCGGCGTGACGCCGCCAACCGGCAGCAGCGCCAGATCCTTCGGCAACACCGCGCGCCAGGCCTTCACCACGGCCGGACTGATGTGTTCGGCAGCGAAGATTTTCAGCGCATCGGCACCGGCGTGGACAGCCGCAAATGCCTCGGTCGGCGTAGCGATACCCGGGATGCAGAACAGGCCATGACGCTTGGCCTCGGCAATGACCTCGACATCGCCATGCGGCATGACGATCAGCTGCCCGCCGGCGGCCACTACCTGACCGACCTGCGCTTTGGTCAATACGGTGCCGGCACCGACCAGCGCGCGGTGGCCAAACGCTTCGGCCATCAGCCCAATGCTGCGCATCGGATCGGGGGAATTGAGTGGCACTTCGAGGATGCGAAAGCCGGCATCGAGCACGGCATTGCCGACATCAACGGCATCGTCCGGGGTGAGGCCACGCAATATGGCCACCAGCGGTAGCGGTTCGAGCCAGGTATCGATCATGGGGAAACTCCGTTAGCAGAAAGTGGTGTGGTGACCTCAAGCAAACTAGCCGCGCGCGCCAGCCACCACAGGCCGGCGGCCGCGGTGTCGTCGACGGCAGGCGCGAGAGCGATGGAAAATTCGGTGGCTGCGAGCCGGTAGCGCGCGCATAGCGCAGCGTCGCCAATCAGCCAGAGCGGCTTGTCCGTGCGCATGCGCTGATCGGCCTGGATGGAGCGAAACTCCTCGCCGATCAGCAGGCCGGAGAGGTAGTCGGGAATCGATGCCGGCTTCAACACGCCATCGAGCATCTTGGCCCGCGTGGCAAACAGACGGGTGAACGCGCCCGCCGCTCCGCTATCGCGCGCCTGCCGGACGCCGTCGAGAAACGCCTCGTTATCGACGGCCGCTGTCTCGGCATCAATGCCCGCCGCGAGAATGGAATGATTGCGCAACAGCGCGAAGAGTTCGCCGGTCATCAAGGTGCAGAAGTCGACGACGGCGCCCTGACGCAGCGACACCCACTTGCTGTGCGTGCCTGGCAAAAGCACCGTCGCATCGGCGGCCGCTTCGTATTGCGCCATAAGGCCAACGATCTGGGTTTCCTCACCGCGCATGACGTCAGGACCGCGGGCGTTGCGCATGCCCGGCACGATCGTCAAGCCATCGCGAATATCCAGCGCGTCCGCCAGTTTTTCGCCGTTGGCAGGAAGGTCGAGATACGCCACTTCGCGCCAGCCGCTGCGGCTGCCGATCATGCCCGAGGCAATGCGCGTCAGCGCCGGCCAACCCTCGGTTATCGCATTCATGGCGCCGGCAAAACCGCCCTCGGGCAACTGTCGAATACCCCATGGCTGGCGGCGCGTCTCCAGAATCTCTCCGCCTTCGCTCATGCGCATGGCACGCAGGCTCGAGGTGCCCCAGTCAAGCGCGATAAGGCCGCTCATCGATTAACTCCTTCGCCATAACGAAAGTGACGGCGCGAGTCATCGACCAGCTGCTGCATGGCTACGCGTGCCTGGGTGGCACTGCGCCGGCGAATGGCGTCGTAAACGTTGAAGTGCTTCGGCAGCGAATACTTGAAGTCGTCCGAGACGCCGGCCGAGAGCAGAAAGAAGGAGTGCAGTGCTGCGGCGACTACGTGGAAGAGTGAGCTCATCAGCTCATTATTCGCCGCGTCCAGTACAGCGCTGTGAAATTCCACGTCGGCCTGCGCCCATTCTTCACGATTGGCTGCCGCGGCCATCGCCTTGTACGCTGTGCCGATCGAGGCCAGTTGATGCCGATCGCGCTTTTTGGCGGCCGCGGCGGCGGCAGCCGGTTCGATGATTTCGCGCATCTCGATCAGTTCGACGACCAGGGCCCGAGTCGGCATCGTGGCGAAGCGCCAGCCCAGCACGTCGGCATCGAGCTGATGCCAGAATTTGCGCTCACGCACCCGCGCGCCAGTTTTTTGCCGACTTTCAATCAGCCCCTTGGCGCCGAGCACCTTCATCGCCTCACGCAGCGCGGAACGACTCACCACCAGCTGACCGGCCAGCAGTTCTTCGCTTGGCAGCGGATCGCCCGGGCCTAGCGCACCGCCCACGATCATCCGGCCGAGCTGTTCGACCACCTGCCGGTGAATATTGAGTTGCGGTTCGCCTGCTGTCATCGCGAGAGCGCTTTCTATTTGTAGGACAAATAGATTTGTAGCACAGCGACCGCGTCAATTCATGTGCGATCGCAGCATTTATTGGCCCGCTGATGGTCCGACTTCAGCGGCGAGTTGTGGGTCTAAGCCAAGCTGGCGTCTTCTAGAGCCTTTTCTGCCTGTTCATCCGTCAGGCCAGTCGATACGCCGGCCTGAACGTTCGTTTGATGCAGAAGATGTTTGATGGCTTTCAGGACTTGGCCCGCGAACCGGGCGCATCTCGCGCTTGGTTGCGACCATCGAGAATCGCAAGCTTGAGCGTCGAGCCAGTCAGAAGATTATCGCAGAACTGGGATTTGTTCATGCAGGCATAGCCAACGGCGAAGTCGTCATGCGTCGTAGTCTGCTAACGACGTAAAAACAAGTTCGCACACATGAAGGACCGGCAACAGTGGCCGCCCCGAAGCGCATCGGGGCGGCCTTCTTTCCTTAGAACGCCACGTTGAGTGACATGCGTGCGCTCTGGTCGGTGGCGTTCTTCGCGAACTGACCGTGGTAGCTCCAGTCCACGCTCACGTCCTTGCTGATCGCAAAGCGCATGCCCAGATCGAAGATCCCCGCGTTCTTCGACACCGGCAGGCCGGCGACAGTGAAGCTGTCGTTGCCACCGTTGGCGA